>UMKG01027418.1_pt1 | contig 86352 bp, 77 predicted proteins | sample 1966261 | NCBI WGS metagenome assembly UMKG01 (sample SAMEA4836169, study PRJEB28245) | human gut metagenome | biome: gut microbiome; material: fecal sample | place: Denmark | collected 2008 | reverse complement strand
AATCACGAGTTCGATTGGGGCGAAGAGCGGATCCGGAAGCACCGCGACTATCTGCCGGTGCCGATTCTCGCCGACAATATCCGGAACAGGGATGGCACGGTTCCGGACTGGTGCGAACCGTACAAACTGGTTTCCCGTAACGGCGTGAAGATCGGTATCATCGGGGCGATCGGCGACTGCTATTCTTCGATTTCCTCTTCCAAGGTCGAAAACCTGTACTTCCTGACCGGAGACAGTCTGACCGCGCAGATTCAAAAGGACTCGGAAGCGTTAAAAAAAGAGGGAGCCGATTTCATTATTTTATCGCTTCACGACGGGAACGGAAGCGAAGAAGACGGCGTTTCGTCTCTTTCGTATTACGATGTCGAACGACTCAGCGGAGGTTCTTACGTCGATCTGGTTCTCGAAGGGCATTCCCATTCCCGTTACGCCTTTTTCGACCGGTACGGCGTAGGACACGTCCAGAATTACGGTAACGGCGGTTCTTTTTCGGTCTCGACTCTGCAATGCACGTATGATTCGTCTGTCGGCGATTATCAAGTGACGATGGCAAAAACGGGAAGCATCGTCCAGTACGGGAGCGAAGAAATCCGCGCCGCGAATGAGGACGAAACGATGAAAGCCGTCGATGCATGGTACGAAACGTATCGATACGGGAGCATTCAAAGCGAAATTCTCTCGGAAGCCGTTTCGATGAACAGCGCGGAAATCTGCTCGCTGGTGGCTAAACTGTACTATGAGTACGGGCTGGCGCAAAAGACGGGCTATCCGCTGGCACTCGGGGGAGGATTCCTGAGTTTACGGACGCCGTACTGTTTGGAGGGCGTCGTCACATACGGCGACGTTTACAATATTCTCCCGTTTGAAAACGATCTGGTTCTTTGTTCGATAAGCGGAAAATACCTCAAAGAAAAATTCATTCACACGACGAATACGCGTTATTACGTGTATTATGACGATCTGGACGTGAATGCGATCGACGACGGGGAAACGTATTACATTCTGACGGACACGTATACGAGCGATTATCAGCTGAATCATCTGAGCGTGGTAAAAAACTTTTCGCTCGTTCAGGAAAACTTCTACGCGCGCGATCTACTCGCGGAATATCTCAGAAAGACGGCATAAAAAGGAGAAAAAAGATGAACGAAAAAGAAAAAATGATTCAGGGAAAACTGTACGATCCCAACGATTCCGAACTGGTCGAGGAGCGAAGAAAAGCGCATGGATTGTGCAACCGGTACAATCGCCTCGACGAAACGGAAGCGGCGGAAAGGGAAGAAATCCTGAATGCGCTTCTGCCCGAACGCGGCGAGAACGTGTTTCTGCAAGGGCCGATTTATTTCGATTACGGCGTTCATACGAAGATCGGAAAGAATTCCTATGCGAATTTCAATCTGACCGTTCTGGACGTCTGTCCCGTCACGATCGGAGAAAACGTCTTCATCGGACCGAACGTATCCTTGCTCGCACCGAAACACCCCCTCTGCTTTCAGGATCGGGATCCGTATTTCGACGAGAAAAGGCAGGCGATGACCGATCGGGAATACGGCGCGCCGATTACGATCGGCGATCATGTCTGGATCGCGGGAAACGTCGTGATTCTCGGCGGCGTTACCATCGGAAGCGGGTCGGTGATCGGCGCCGGATCGGTGGTAAGCAAGGATATACCGGAAAACTGTCTGGCTTTCGGTAACCCTTGTCAGGTCCGAAGGAAAATCACCGAAAAAGACCGCATGGAATTTCACCCGGAATGCTTTTAGCGCTTGACGATCAGGCGCTTTTTTCTTTCGATTTCTCCCTTTTCGCTCAATCGGGCGATGACACGGGAAAGTGTTTCTCTCCGCAGGGAAAGCCGCTCAGCCAAATCGGAAAGCGAAGCGTATTCCGCCTGATTCCGGTGAATCTGCAAGTAATACAGAAACCGCTCTTCGGCATCGGCGATGGAAAGAAGTTTGATCTGTTCGTTCAGTTGTTTCGTCTGATCGGCGGTCAATTCCAGATAGGCTCGAAGAAAAGCCGGATTCCGTTCCAAGAGTCCGAGAAAATCTTCTTTCGACAGCAAGGCGAACGTGCAACGCGTTTTCGTCAGGATATTCCCCTGATAGACCGGCGACGAGGAGAAGAGCAGATTATTGCCGAAAAGATCGCCTTCTTTCAGGTTTTTGTAGAGGATTTCGTTGCCGCGGGAAGTATAGGAAACGATGACGGCTTCGCCTTTGAGAACGATGCCGACGGAAGTGCAGAGGGTATTCTCCCGGAAGAGAATCCGGTTTTCTTCGCATTCGGTCAGGTTCAGGTTCTTCTTTTCTTTTTCGTTCAGCGTGTCTGTCAGTTTTTTCATAATTTGTGATCCGGATCACATCTTATCTTACCGCAATCGGATATAATAGGCAAGCAAATGAAAAATTTGAGCGGAGGTTGCATGAAAAAAAGATATTTGAGTCTGGCGATGCTGTTGTTGGTATCCTGTTCGGGAACGAAGGCGAAAACGTTGAAAATCGTCTGCCCGACGGGCGCGCCGGCGATCGCCTTTTATCGGGAGGCGACGAATTCCGACTTTGAAACGAATTCGGTTCCGTCCAACATCGTGGCGATGATGAACGACCGGTCGGACAAGGATCTGGTCGTCATCGATACGGTTTCCGGATTGAAAGCGATCGGAAACGGCGCGCCTTATCGGATCGCGGCGAACATCACGCTGGGAAATTTCTTCATCGCTTCGACGGGAAACGATGAAAACGGGACGATGGAGCCGGGAGACACGATCGTTCTGTTCGGGCAGAATCAGACGCCGGATTATCTCTTCCACTATCTGTACGGCGCGGCGTACGACGAAACGATCGAATACGTGGGGAACGTTTCGGATGCGGCGGTCTGCCTGACTTCCGGAAAGAATCTGATCACTTCTTCGGAGGTGGATTACGTTTTTATCGCCCAGCCGGCTTTGTATTCGGCTTTGAACAATCCGAATGCCGCGACGTATTCCCGTGCGTCCGTTTCCGTCGATATTCAGAAGGCGTACCGTGAGAAAAGCGGTCAGACTTCTTTGATTCAGGCTTCGGTTTTCGTCCGAAACGACGCGGATCGTCCGACGGTGAATAAGTATCTGGACACCTTGAAAACGAATATTTCCGAAGCGATCGAAACGCCTTCGCTGGTTCGGGAAAGCCTGAACGCTCTTTCGGAAGAAGAAGCGCTGGCCCGGTACGGAATCAAGGCTTCGGTCGCGATCAGCGTACTCGAAGAGGGAAACGCGCTGGGTTTAGGCTACATCGAAGCGGCGGAAAACAAGGCGGCGATCGACGCGTTCATTTCGCTTTTCGACATGGAAGCGACCGATGAAGAAGATTATTTCTAGTCGAACCTTCGCTTACATCGTCGGACTGACGCTGTTCTTCGTTCTGTGGGAACTCCTTTCGACGGGAATCGGCGAAAAGACGATGATTCTGCCTGATCCGATCGGCACGCTGAAAAAAACGGGCGAACTTCTTCAAGCGGAATACACGTACCGTTGTCTGGGAAACAGCCTGCTACGCCTGTGCGAAGGCTTTCTTCTCGCGGTTGTCGCGGCTTTGCTGCTAGGAATCCCGGCGGGGAATTGCCCTTTTTTCCGCAGAATGCTGACGCCGGCGATGACGATTCTCAAAGCGATTCCGACGGCGTGTTTCGTTTTTCTGTTCCTCGTGCTGATCGGGGCGAAAAACGCGCCTGTGCTTCTGGTGGTGCTGATCGCGTTGCCGATCCTTTACGAATCGGTCGTCGACGGCATCGTCCGCATCGACGGAAACGTCGTCCGGGCGATGAAGATCGACAGCGGGAATTTTTGGAACAATCTCCTCAGAATCCAGATTCCCCTGATGCTTCCTTCCTTCGTCGTCGGCGTATCCGGCAGTTTCGCCCTGTCCTTCAAAATCGAAATCATGGCCGAAGTGCTGACCGGTTCGACTACCGGCGGCATCGGCTCAGCGATTCTGGGCGCGCAGAAGAACGATCCCTCCGATCTGGTTCCGGTTTTCGCGTATTCGCTCATCGCGGTCGCGACGATTCTGATCATCACCGCCGTGTTCGAGGGGATCGAAAATCGTTTCAAAAAGAAAACTGTCCGATAAGCCGATCGGATTTTTCATTTTGTGGGAAGTTTGTTGTCAGACCTTCCGGATTATGATAGAATCATTTCGATAAACTTTTATCAATTGGATTGATTGGAGAAAAACGATGAGAACAAACGAAGAAATGTTTCAGGAACTGGATGCGTTCATCGCTTCTTTGCATGATGACGAAAAAGAACTGATTGCCATTCTGCATCGGGCGCAGGAGATTTTCGGCTATCTGCCGATGACGGTCCAGAGCCATATCGCCGGAAAACTGCACATCAACGTCGCGAAAGTCTACGGCGTGGTCTCGTTCTATTCTTTTTTCAGCATGGTGCCGAAAGGAGAATACGTGATCAGCATTTGTTTAGGAACCGCCTGTTTCGTGCGGGGGTCGGGAAAGATCCTCGAACGGGTGGAGGAACTGCTGAACATCAAAAACGGCGAAACGACGCCGGACGGGAAATTTACGATCACGACGTTACGGTGCGTCGGCGCCTGCGGTCTGGCGCCGGTGATGCAGATCAACGACAAGACCTACGGCAACATCACGCCGGAAGACGTCGAAGGCATACTGGCGACGTATTGAGGAGCGGACAACATGAAGATACAATCGAAACAGGATCTGTTTGATCTCTACGAAAACGTAAAAGACCTTCTGGAAATCCGGAAGAACGTGAACGATAATCCGGAAAAATACCACATTTCCGTCTGCGGAGGAACGGGCTGTTCTTCCTCTTCTTCGCTGAAAATCGTCGAGGCGCTGAAACACTGGGCGAAAGAGTACAAAGTCGAAGACAAGGTGGAAATTTCGATCACCGGTTGCTTCGGTTTCTGCGAGCGGGGACCGATCGTCAAAATCTTTCCCGACCACATCTTTTATACGAAAGTAACGATCGACGAAGCCGAACGGATCATTCGTCGGCACATCTGCAACCACGACATCATTCACCATTTGCTCTATAAGAACGAAGCGGGCGAAAGGGTCTACAAGCAGGAAAATATCCGCTTTTACCAAAAACAGCAGCGCATCGCTTTGCGCAATTGCGGTCTGATCAATCCGGAAGTGATCGCGGAGACTTTTGCCGCGCGGGGTTATCAGGCTCTGGCGAAAGCGCTGTTCGAGATGACGCCGGATCAGGTGATCGAAGAAGTGACGAAATCCGGCTTGCGCGGACGCGGAGGCGCCGGATTTCCGACCGGTTTGAAGTGGAAACTGGCGAAAGCCTCGCTGGGTAAGGAAAAGTACATCATCTGCAACGCCGACGAAGGCGATCCGGGCGCGTTCATGGACCGTTCCATTCTGGAAGGCGACCCGCATTCGGTTCTGGAATCGATGGCGATCGCCGGCTACGCGATCGGAGCGAACGAAGGAGAAATCTACATTCGCGCCGAATATCCCCTGGCGGTTCACCGTCTGAGGGTTGCGATTGAGCAAGCAACGGAAATGGGCGTTCTGGGCGATAACATCATGGGAAGCGGATTCTCGTTTCAAATTCACATCAAATACGGCGCCGGCGCTTTTGTCTGCGGCGAAGAGACGGCTCTGATTCATTCGATCGAGGGAAAACGGGGCGAGCCTTCCTTGAAACCGCCTTATCCTGCGGTGAAAGGTCTTTACGGCAAGCCGACCAACGTCAACAACGTCGAAACGTGGGCGAACATTCCCTACATCATTCTGGAAGGCGGCGAAAACTTCGCGTCGATCGGAACGGAGAAATCGAAGGGAACCAAAGTTTTCGCTCTGGCGGGAAAAATCAACAACGTCGGTCTGGTCGAAGTGCCGATGGGAACGACGTTACGGGAGATTATTTACGATATCGGCGGAGGCATCAAAAACGGAAGACAGTTCAAAGCGGTGCAGACCGGCGGACCTTCCGGAGGGTGTCTCAGCGAAAAAGATCTGGATACGCCGATCGATTACGACAATCTGGTCGCGAAAGGCTCGATGATGGGCAGCGGCGGCATGATCGTCCTCGACGAAGACGACTGCATGGTCAACATCGCCAAGTTCTATCTGGAATTCACGGTGGAAGAATCCTGCGGAAAATGCACGCCTTGCCGGGTCGGCAACAAGCGGATGTTGGAAATCCTCAACCGGATCACGGAAGGCGAAGGCAAACTCGAAGATCTGGACGAACTGGAAAATCTGGCGAAAACCATTCAGGACAGTTCGCTCTGCGCTTTGGGGCAGTCTGCGCCGAATCCGGTTCTTTCCACGTTGAAAGGATTCCGCGACGAGTACATCGCGCACATCGTGGAAAAGCGTTGTCCGGCGGGAACCTGCAAGAAATTGCTGAATTATCGCATCGTCACGGAAAACTGTCTCGGTTGCGGCATGTGTTCGCGGAACTGTCCGGTCAACGCGATTTACAAAACGAACGAAACCGGAAAGAATCCGCGTTTGAACGCCTATGCCATCGATACGGAAAAGTGCATCAAATGCGGCACCTGCATCGGCAAATGCCCGGCTAAGCCGAAGGCGATCGTCAAGTAAGGAGAAGCGATATGTTAGTACACATCAAAATCAATCATCTGGAATATCACGAGGATTCTTCTCTGACGATTCTCCAAGTGGCCAGAAAACACGGAATCCGCATACCGACGCTTTGCTATCTGAAAAAAGAAGAGATCGGATTTGAACATAAACCGGCTTCCTGCCGCGTTTGCATCGTCGAAATCAAGGGAAAGAAAAATCTCGTTCCGGCCTGCGCGACCAACATCACCGACGGCATGGAAATCTTCACCAACAACGAACGCGTGCGGAAAGAACGGCGGACCATCGTTGAACTTCTGCTTTCCAATCACCCGAACGACTGCCTCGTCTGCGACAAGTGCGGTCAGTGTTCGTTGCAGGATTTAGCGGTCGAACTGGGTATCAAGAAAGTCGGATTCGCCGGACCGCTTTCGCAGGAAAATCATTGCATCGTCAACGGTTCCATCAAACGGAACGCCAGCAAGTGCGTGCTTTGCAACCGTTGCACGGCGATTTGCGAAAAAGTGCAATCGATTCAGGCGATTTCCGCCTCGAAACGGGGATTTGCCACCGTGATCAGCGAACCGTACGATTGCGTCAATTGCGGTCAGTGCGTGCAGGTTTGTCCGACCGGCGCCCTGATGCAGGTCGACGAAACCGAGCAAATCGAGAAAGCGCTGAACGATCCGGAGAAATTCGTCATCGTCAACACGGCTCCGGCGGTCAGAGTGTCTCTGGGCGAGGAATTCGGACTCAGACCGGGAACCAACGTGACGGGAAAAATGGTCACGGCATTACGCATGATCGGATTCGATCGCGTGTTCGACACCAATTTCGGTGCCGATCTGACGATCATGGAAGAGACGGCCGAATTGCTGGACCGGATCGCTTCCGGGGGAAAACTTCCGTTGATCACTTCCTGCTGTCCGGGTTGGATCAAGTTCATGGAAACGCAATTTCCGGATCTGATCGATCTGCCTTCTACCTGCCGGTCGCCGCAGGAAATGTTCGCGGCGATGGCAAAATCGTATTATGCGGAAAAAGAAGGAATCGATCCGTCGAAGATGGTCGTCGTCTCCCTGATGCCGTGCATCGCCAAGAAGATGGAAGCAAAGAGAGAAGAACTGAAAATCGACGGCAGACAGCAGACCGATTATTCGATGTCGGTCAAGGAATTCGCCGGTATGCTGAAACGATACGGAATCGACCTTTCGATTCTCGAAGAAGGGACTTTCGACGAGCCTCTGGGCGAATCGACCGGCGCGGCGGATATCTTCGGAAACACCGGCGGCGTCATGGAAGCCGTCGTCCGGAACGCTTCTTTAATCGCGACGAACGAATTCCCGAGAACGATCGAATTTCACGGCGTCTTCGGATTGCAGAATGCCAAAGAGGCTTATGTCCGTCTGGGCGAAAAGACCCTGCACCTCTTGGTCGTATCCGGTTTGGGCAATGCCCGGAAAGTGCTGGAAGAGATCCGTCAGGGGAAATCGCACTATGACGCGATCGAGATCATGGCCTGTCCGGGAGGTTGCATCAACGGCGGCGGTCAGCCGATCCACAAAGAACTGGAACAGGCCGAAGTCATCGCCTTGCGGAAAGAGGGATTAAGAGCCATCGACCGGAACAAGTCGATCCGGATTTCTTCCGAAAACGAGAGTATCCGTCAGTTGTACCGCGATTATCTGGAAAAACCGAATTCCTCGCGTGCGCATCATCTGCTGCACACCTCGTACAAGAGCGAGAGGGAATAACTTCAAAGCGGCCGCTACGGCGGTCGTTTTTCGACAGTCGGGGAAATCGGATCGAAAAAAGTTCGGCTTCGTCGTCTCTTTGCAAGAAGTTCTTGCAAGGGAAAAGAAAGAGAAGTACACTGGAAAAAGTGTGAAAGGAAAAGAAAAAATATGCTGTTTTTAGAAGAAGTCGCGGGCGAAACGACGCAAACTGCTTCGACGATCGATTGGAACGCCATCTGGAACACGCTGGTGCATTGGTGCATGACGACGGGAGTCAAATTCATCGTCGGGCTGATCGTCCTGTTCATCGTATTCAAACTCGACAATATGCTGACGAAAAAACTCTATCGTCGTTTACAAAAGAAAAAGGCCGACGAGACACTGTCGCGCGTGGGAACCCAGATTCTCCGCATCGCGGTCAAAGTCTTCGCCGTGATCTGTTTCATCGGCGTCATCGGCATCGAAACCGCGTCGATTTCGGCGATGATCGCTTCTCTCGGCGTCGGTCTGGGTCTGGCCTTGCAGGGATCGCTGTCGAATCTGGCCGGAGGAATCATTCTGATCATTATGCGGCCGTTCCGCATCGGCGACTACATCACGACCAACGGAGAGGGAGGAACCGTCGAGGACATTCACATGTTCTACACCGTTCTGGTTACGCCGGACAATAAGGTGATTCACGTCCCTAACGGCTCATTGGCCAACAACGTCATCGTCAACAATTCGATCAAGGATACCCGGCGCGTCGACGTCGTGATGTCGATCGCCTACGGCGCGGACTACGACAAGGCGGCGGAACTCATCGCCGAGGTCTGCGCGAAGAGCGATCTGATTTTCAAGACGCCGGAGCCGTTCGTCGGCGTCAAGGAATATGCTTCGTCGAGCGTCGATCTCAATATCCGGGTCTGGTGCAAAAACGCCGATTACTGGACGGTGAACAAATACCTGATGCTGGAAGTCCGGAAAGCCTTCGACGAAAACGGGGTCGAAATTCCGTTCAACCAACTGGAAGTTTCCGTCAAAAAAGACGAACGATAACGCGGAAAATGCCGGAGATCCGGCATTTTTTCTTGCTCCGATTTTGTCAAATTCCGCGCCTTGGAGACATACTTTATCATGAAGGGCAAAAAGATGAAGAAGAACAGGGTTCGTTTGGGGATTGTCGGTGCGACCGGACTGGTCGGAAGAACGTTTTTGGAAGTCATCGAAGAGAAAAAACTGGATTTTTCGGAAATCCGCCTTTTCGCTTCGGAAAAAAGCGTCGGAAAGGCATTGAAATGCGGGGAGCAAATGTGGAAAGTGCAGGCGTTGTCCGAGGAAGGTTTCCAGGATCTGGACTACGTTCTTTTTTCCGCCGGCGCGGCCGTTTCGGGAAAATGGGCGCCTCTGGCGGTTCGTTCGGGTGCCTACGTCATCGACAATTCTTCCCGCTGGCGGACCGATCCCGAATGCGCGCTGATCGTCCCGGAGATCAATCCCGACGATTACGCGGGAAAATCGAAGATCATTTCCAATCCGAACTGTTCGACGATTCAGTCGGTCATGGCGTTAAAACCGTTGGACGACGCCTATCGCCTGAAAAGCGTCTCCTATACGACCTATCAGTCCGTTTCCGGCGCGGGGCAAAAAGGAATCGACGACTTCCTTCGGGGAAAAGAAAACCGGAAAATGGCGTTTTTTCCGCACGACATTTCGCGGAATCTGATCCCGGAAATCGACGCGCCCGCGAAAGAGGGCTATACCAAAGAGGAGATCAAAATGGTCGAGGAAACGCGGAAAATTCTTCATCGTCCCGATCTGAACGTCTCGGCGACCTGCGTGCGCGTCCCTCTGGAAAGAACGCACGGCGTCGTCGTTCAGTGCGTTTTTCGCGATGTTCCCGACGTGGACGAGGCGAGAAAACGACTTCGCGCTTTCCCCGGAATCGTTGTCGTTGACGATCTGAGCCGACATGTTTATCCTCTCGCGGAAAGGGCAAAGGGGAACGATCTCGTTTACGTCGGAAGAATCCGGAAAGACCTCGCCTGCGCCAACGGCCTTCTTCTTTTCGTCGTCAGCGACAATATCCGGAAAGGCGCGGCGAGCAACGCCGTTCAGATTCTCGAATATCTGATGAAGAAAAACCGATAACGTCGTTTTTTGATTTGAATATCGGCGAAGACGGTGCTATATTTAATAGATGTTTGAAAGAAGGCGTTACGATGCTTGCAATGAATTTTTTAACGGAAGAATTTTCCTCTTTTTACGAAATCCTCTTACCGATCGGATTGATCTTACTGGTCAGCAAACTGCTTCAACTGCTCTGCAAAAAGATCGCTTTTCCCGCTGTGGTGGGAATGCTTCTGGCCGGCGTTCTCCTCGCGTTTCTCAAACTGATTCCGAATCAGAGCGTCTTTACCGACGACATTCTGGAAGGGCTTGAATTTCTCAGCAAAATCGGCGTGGTTCTGATCATGTTCGAGGCCGGGATCGAAACGGATACCGCGCAGATCAAAGCCTGCGGGATTCCTGCGTTAGTCATCACGCTTCTGGGCGTGCTGGTGCCGATGGGGTTAGGCTTCGCGGTCAGTTTTCTCTTATTGGACGGCGACGTCTGGTCACATCTTTTCTACGGAACGATTCTGACGGCGACGTCGGTTTCGGTTACCGTCGCGGCGTTGAAGGAACTCGGCAAACTGAATTCCAGAGTGGGAACTTCGATCGTCTCGGCGGCGATCATCGACGACATTCTGGGCGTCATCATCCTTTCCCTCGTCGTCAGCCTCTCGGGAAACACCGGCGGAACGGACGTCCTCTTCGTCATTCTGAAAATGCTGGGCTTTTTCGCATTCAGCCTGATCGTCGGCTTTCTGCTCAGACTGGTTTTCAAGTGGCTGGAAAAGAAACACGCGCACACGCAACGGATTCCGATTTTTTCGCTGGCGATCTGCTTCCTGTTCGCTTATCTGGCCGAAAAAGTGTTTATGATCGCCGATATCACCGGAGCGTTCGTCGCCGGACTGATTCTGTCGAAGATCAAGGATCGAGATTACATCGACAAACGGGCCGAGCAGGCTTCCTACATTCTGTTTTCGCCGATCTTCTTCGCGATGATTCCGATCAAGAATCTGTTTAACGCGTCGTCCTCCTCTTTAAGCGGCAATTTCGTCCTGTTCGGCATTCTTTTCATCGTCGCCGGAATGGCAGGCAAATTGCTCGGTTGCGGCATCGGCGCGAAACTGTCCGGATTCAACCTGAAAGATTCCTTCCGCGTCGGCTTGGGAATGATGGTCCGCGCGGAGGTCTGTCTCGTCTGCGCGAACAAGGGCATCGACGCCGGACTAGTCGATCCGAACATCATGTTTTTCATCATCGTGCTGATTCTGATCACGTCGTTCCTGACGCCTTTGCTGTTGAAGTTTTCCTATAAAAACGAGGCGTCTTCGCCTTCGCCGGCCGAATGAAAAAAGACTATTCCCATCGATCGGGAAACTTGGTAAAATGGTAGTAAGGAAAGACACGGAGGTAATGCTATGCGAATGGTCGATATCATCATCAAGAAAAGAAACGGGGAAAAACTGACGAAGAAAGAAATCGAATTCTTCGTTCACGGTTTCACCGACGGACAGATTCCCGACTATCAGGCGTCGAGTCTCTTCATGGCCGTGCTGTTTCAGGGCATGGACAAAGAAGAGATTTCATGGCTGACGGACGCGATGCTTCATTCCGGCGATACGATCGACTTGTCGATGATCGAAGGGATCAAGGTCGACAAGCACTCGACGGGGGGCGTCGGCGACAAGACGTCGCTGGTGCTTGGACCTCTGGTGGCTTCCTGCGGCGTCAAACTGGCGAAAATGTCCGGGCGCGGACTGGGGCATACCGGCGGTACGCTCGATAAACTGGAATCGATCCCCGGTCTTTCGATCGCCGTCGAAAAAGACCGTTTCGTCGATCAGGTCAATAAGATCGGGATCGCGATCGTCGGTCAGACGGGGAGTTTGGTTCCTGCGGACAAGAAGATGTACGCCTTGCGCGATGTAACCGGAACGGTGGAGTCGATTCCGTTGATCGCTTCGTCGATCATGTCGAAGAAACTGGCTTCCGGTTCCGATGCGATTCTTCTCGACGTCAAATTCGGCTCGGGCGCTTTCATGAAGACGCTGGATCAGGCCAGGGAACTCGCGCATACGATGGTCGATATCGGCGATCATCTCCGCCGCGACACCCGCGCGATCATCACCGACATGAACGAACCGTTAGGCATGGCGATCGGTAACAGCCTCGAAGTCATCGAGGCCATTGAGACGCTGAAAGGCGAAGGACCGGCCGATCTGGTCGAACTCTGCACGAAAGCCGGAGCGATGATGCTGATGCAGGCGAAGAAAGTCGCGAGCATCGAAGAAGGAACGGCGATGATCGAAGAGAAAATCGCTTCCGGCGCCGGTTTAGACAAACTGGCGCAGTTGGTTAAAGCGCAAGGCGGAGACGAAAGTTACGTCTATCACCCGGAAAAATTCCCAAAGGCCGCGCACGAAATCGAGGTCCGCGCCGATCAGGACGGTTACGTTCAGGAAATCAACGCGCTGGAAATCGGCGAAGCGGCGATGAAACTCGGCGCGGGAAGAGCGACGAAAGAAGACGCGATCGACCCTGCCGCCGGAATTCTCCTTTCTAAAAAAGTCGGCGACAAAGTCGCCCGGGGCGAACTGCTCTGCCGCGCGTACACCGACAAAGCGAACGCGGAAGAAGTTCTCGACGAAATCCGGAAATCGTTCCGTCTCAGCGACGCGCCGGTGAAGGGTTCTCCGATCATCTACGAAATCGTTCAATGAAACCAAAGCGGACAACCTCCGCTTTTTTTATTGGAGAAAATCGCGCGTCCGACTCCTTTTCGCGCGGACGGTTCTAAATTTTATCGGAAAGAAATATCCATGTAGTGAGGTGATTTTTTTGAAAAATTTTTTTCTGATCAGTTTGATTCTGACCTTGCTTTGCCTGATTTCCGCGCCGAAAGAGAGGGAAGTCCGCGCCGAAGAACCGTTGGAATTAAATACCTCTTATTGCGTGCTGATCGAACCGGTGTCCCGCCAGATTCTCTATTCGGAAAACGCGGAAGAAAAACTGTATCCGGCGTCGATGACGAAAATGATGGGCATGCTTCTGATTCTCGAAGGCGTGGAAAGCGGAAAGATCGCTTTCGACGACGAAGTAACCTGTTCCGAATACGCCGCCTCGATGGGCGGAACGCAGATCTTTCTCGAACAGGGAGAGACGATGAAACTCGAAGATCTGTTCAAATCCGTCGCGATCAACTCCGCGAACGACGCGATCGTCTGTCTGGGCGAATATCTTGAAGGTTCCAACTCCGCGTTCGTCAAGAAGATGAACGAGAAAGCCAGAAGCCTGAATATGAACAACACTTCGTTCGTCAATGCGACCGGATTCGACGATCCGAATCACTACACCTGCCCGAAAGACATGGCGGTTCTGGCTTGCGAACTGTTGAAATACGAAGAAACCGTTCTGAAATACTCTTCGCTGAAAGAAGCCTATATCCGCGAAGATTCCTCCTCGCCTTTCTGGCTCGTCAACACCAATAAAATGCTCGGCGCCTATGAAGGAATGGACGGCCTGAAAACCGGATTCACCTCCGACGCGGGCTACAATCTGACGGCGACGGCGAAGCGGAACGGCGTTCGTCTGGTTTCGGTGGTGATGAAAGAGGAGACCATTCAGAAGCGATCGCAGGATACGTCCCAGCTTCTGGATTACGGTTTTTCCCTTCTGAAATGCGAATCGGTGTTTTCCGCCGGAGACATCATCTCCGCCTGCACGTTCCAAAATACGTTAGAAAAAGAAATCGGCGTGAAAGTCAACGACGAAATCAAAGCGATCCTGAACAAGACCGAAAAGATCGAGGACCTGCTCGTCGAAGTGACGATTCACAAAACCGAAGCGCCTGTCGCGGAAAACGAAAAGATCGGAACGTTGAAAATCACCACGCCGTCGGGAAGAGAATACGTCTACGATGTTTTCGCTTCGGAAGAGGTCAGCAAAATCTCCTACGGACAGGTTTTCATCAACAATCTGAAAATTCTGTTTTCCTGATATTGCCAAAAAACGGAAAGTGGACTATACTGAAAGCGAAAGGAATTTTGAAAAATGAATTTAAAAAAAGTGATTTACGGCGTCATTCTCGGTTTATCCGTCTTTAATTTGGTGCGATATGTCCTCGTTTGCTTTTACAATATTTTCAATGTGCGCTCGTTCTCGAATTTGTGGGGGAATTATCCGATTTACGGACTCGCCTGGGTCTACTATCTCCTGATGTTCTTCGCGATTTCGGCCTGCCTGATCTTCTTCGCTCTTCTCCTTTGCAGCGAAAAGTTCGCGAAAATGAAGCAGATCGTCAAGGCGGGAACGTACGGCGGACTCGGCGTCGTCGGATTCAGCCTGCTATTTTTCCTGATCGGCCTCGTCATGAACATGATCAAAACGTCTTCGGGAGGCAGTTTCATCTCCGATTCTATCCTGATCACGGTTGAACTGGCGGCGCTCGTATCCTACGATTTCGTCTATTTCCGAAAGGAGAAATCCGTTCCGACCGGAACCGAAGAAGTGGTGAATACCGAAGAAACCGCGAAAGAAGAACCGGTCGAAGAACAGCAATAACCAACCATTTAGCGGGTTCGCGCGAACAGCGCGGACCTTTTTTTTGAAAAGAGCCGGAATAAACCATCGGTTTACGCTTCGATTCCGCGTTTTTTTCATTTTCTGAAATAATACGGTTTTTTGCGAAAAAATCGAATTTACCGTATTGACATTCAAAAACAGGGGGGGGTATAATGGTCTTCGGAGGGAGAGATTCAGCCTTTTTATTTCAATCGTCATGTAAGCGCTTACCTGACGGCAAAAAAGAATTCGGATTTTCGCCTTTCAACCCATGATTTTATTAAGGGGAGGTACTATGAAACTGAAAAAATCATTTTTGACGGCTGCGGCTTTGGTGATGAGCCTGTCGATGATGACCGGCTGCGGAGGAAGCAAGAAAAGCGACGTCCAGAAGATCATCGAAGACGCCGAGACGCTGACTTACGACGAACTTGTCGCCAAGGCGAAAGAAGAGGTCGGGGACAATACGGTTCAGACTTACGGAAACTCTTCGCAGTTGGAAAAAGCGCTGACGGCGTTTACCGAAGCGACCGGAATCAAGACGCAGAATACCAAGAAAGGCGACGCGGAGACCTATACCGAATTGGGCGAGGCGTTCAGCGCGAACCGCTATATCGCGGATATGGTCCTGCTTCAAGACGGCAACAAACTGCAAAACGAAATGCTCAACGCCGACTATCTGGATAACTATATTCCGAAAGATCAGAAAGACAAGATCGCCGAAGACGATCTGAAACCGACCGCGGCCGTTTATCTGAACAAGGTCTTCATGTACAACAATACCAATTACGACGGCACCAACGCTGATACGGCGACCACCGGCGCTTTGACCCATTACATGACCAACGTCTGGCAGTTGGCGGGAACTTCTGCGGACGAAAACCACATTTCCAACACGTCGTTCAAACCGGCTTCGACGGAAAACGTCAACATGAACTTCCTGGTCATGCTGACTTCCGATCAGTGGGTGAACAAACTGACGGAAGCCTATAAGGACTATTACGGAACCGATTACGTCGCCGATTCCAAATACAAGAACATCGGATACAAATGGATCGCCGAGTTCCTGACCAACGCGCAAACCCATTCATCCGACGGAACGGCTTGCAAGAACGTCGCCAAAGGAAACGGCGGATCGATGGCCTTAGTCAATCTGAACAAGAACAAAGACCTGTCTCAGGAAGGTGTCGGTACCGAAGACAAGGCGAACCTGACGTATGTGGCGATGGAAGAAGAGAATACTCTGAAAGGATTCGGCGGCTTCTGCTACAAGATGTACGCGTTAATCGCCGATAACGCCAAATATCCTTACGCCGCCTGCGCGATCGTCAATTATTTGCTTTCCGCCGAAGGCTTCGGCGCGGCATGGGGTGCCAAAGACGGCTATTATTCCGTCAACTCCGACGCCGGTATCGCGGAAACGGACAAACCGCTTTCCTGGTGGAAAGAAAGACTCGTCATCGAGGATCCGGAATACGTTTCTCAGAACTATGCCGACGTGTTCCGCTTCGTCCAGCAATACGAGAGTTAAGATCCGCTTCGGATCATACGGTGAAGTGGTGTGGTCACTTTGGCGACGGCACCACTTTCTTTTAGGAGGTTAAAGAATGGAAAACACAATCACACCGCCTGATCAAAGGAAAGAACTGACGCCTTTTCAGAAAAAGATGAATGCGTTGAAAGCCTATCTCGCCAAACCTTCCAACGTCATTCTGATCTTCTTCGCCGTCCTTCTGACGGTAACCGTGCTGATTCCGTTGGTTTATCTTTTGTACAATACGTTCCTGATTCATCGCGGTGAGTATGCGCTCGGGGCGGTGGGAACCCTGACGATCAAGCACTGGGTCGACGTCCTCTTCACCACCGAGTACAACTACGCGGTCAGCGTATTCTGGAAGCCGCTCGGCAATTCGGTGGGAATGTCGGTCATCTCCTGCCTGATCGCCGTCGTCGTCGGCGGAGGCATCGCCTATCTCATCACCCGGACCGATTTTCCGGCAAAGAAATTCATCTCGCTGGTTTTCGTCTTCCCGTACATCATGCCGTCGTGGTCGATTGCGATGTTCTGGGAAAACTTTTTCAAGAATACGGTCAATCTGGCTGGCGCGCAGGCGCAGAAAGGCATGTTGCAGGCGCTCACGACGCTGTGCGTTCCGGAATCGCTCGTGTACGGATTCTGGCCGTGTGCGATCTGTCTGGGCGTTCATTACGCGCCGTTTGCCTACATTCTGATCGGGGGAATCCTGCGGAATATGGACGCCAATCTGGAAGAGGCGGCGACGATTCTGAAAGCATCGCGTTTCAAGATCATGCGACGGATCACCTTACCGATCGTGATGCCGGCTCTCCTGTCGACGGTGCTTCTGGTCTTCGCGAGTTCGATCAGCAGTTACACCGTTCCGATGTTTCTGGGGAAAAACGGATTTACGACGATCTCCCTGAAAATGAGGGCGTTATTCAATTCGTCGGCACTGGTGGGGCAGGGCTACGTCATCGCGACGATCCTGATGCTGTTCAGCATCGGCATCATGATGCTGAATCAGTACGTAACCAACAGCCGCCGATCGTTCACGACCGTGACGGGAAAGTCTTCTCAGGTTTCTCTGGTGAAATTAAGAAAAGTCACCAAGATCGTCCTCACTTCGATCGTCGTCCTCTATACGGTCTTCTTCGCCATCGTGCCGTTGATCACGTTCGCGTTGGAGTCGTTCCTGGAAGTTTCGGGGGACTATTCGACGTTTACCACCTATTACTGGACGGCGACTGAGGACACTAACGTCTATATCAGCGGATCGGTAGGTATCTTGCACAACAAGACCATCTGGCGCGCGTTCCTGAACTCATTATTGATTTCGGCCACCTGCGCGATCATCGCCGGCACGTTCGGCATTCTGATCGGCTACGGCGTGGCGAAAAACAGAGGGAAAAAACTGGCGAATTTCGTCAGCAACGTCTCTTTCCTTCCGTATCTGATCCCGGCCATGTCGTTCTCGACGATCTATCTGGCGATATCCAGCACGAACGCGTTCAGTTTCCTGTACCGTTCGATTCCGCTACTCATCATCGTCGGTTCGATCAAATTCCTGCCGTTCGCGTCCCGTTCGGGAACCAACGCGATGTTGCAACTGTCGAACGAAATCGAAGAGGCGGCGGTCATCGTCGGCGTGCCGTGGTGGAAACGAATGCTGAAAATCCTCTTTCCGATTCAGAAGTCGAGTTTCATCTCGGGGTATCTGCTTCCGTTTGTATCGTGTATGCGGGAACTGACGCTGTTCGTTCTTCTCACCAGCAGCGGAACGATTCTCACCGCGGTTCTTCAAAATTACGAAACGTACGATTCCACGCAGATCAGCAACGGAATCAACTTGATCATCATCGTGACCGTTCTGCTCATCAATTTGATTACCAACAAATTGACGGGCGCTTCGATCGATAAAGGCGTAGGAGGTTAGAGTTATGCCAGAAATCATACTGAAAAACATCACCAAGCGGTGGGGAAAATTCGTCGGCGTCGACGATCTGAATCTCGTGATCCGCGATCACGCGTTCGTCACGTTGCTCGGCCCTTCCGGGTGCGGAAAGACGACGACGCTTCGCATGATCGCCGGATTGGAAACGCCGACTTCGGGTCAGATCATCATCGACGGCACGACCGTTTTCGATTCGGAACGGGGAATCAACGTTCCTCCGAACAAGCGGGACGTCGGCTTCTTGTTCCAGAATTACGCGCTTTGGCCGCATATGACGGTCTATCAGAACATCGCTTTCGGTCTGGAAAACCTGAAATGGAAAAAAGAAGACATCAAAAAGCGTGTGGAAGAATTGCTCAAAATGCTGAAAATCGAGGAATTCGTCGCCCGTTATCCGAGCGAACTTTCCGGCGGACAGCAACAGCGCGTCGCTATCGCGCGTACGCTGGCGCCGAATCCGAAAGTGCTGTTCATGGACGAGCCGCTTTCCAATCTCGACGCCAAACTGCGTTTGGAGATGCGCACGGAGTTGAAACGTCTGCACACCGAGACCAATTCGACATTTGTCTACGTCACCCACGATCAACTCGAAGCGATGACCTTAGCGACCGAAGTCTGCCTGATGGAAAAGGGGATTCTGCAACAATACGATCCGCCGCTTGTGGTTTACGCCAATCCGAACAATCTGTTCGTCGCCGATTTCGTCGGAAATCCGACGATGAATTTCGTGGAATCTTCCGCGAAACAGAAGAGCAAAAAGAAACTGGCCGTCGAATTTCAGGGAATCAAGGCGATTTTTGAATCCAACGAAACGATCGAACTGACTTCCGGAGAGGTCGTGCTGGGAATCCGTCCCGAATTCGTCGAGATTGTCCCGGACGATCAGGAAGGAATCGACGCGAGCGTTTATTCTTCCTTGCCTTCCGGCATGGAAACGACGGTCAAAATCAAACTGGGCGAAACGATTCTCACGTCCGTCGTCTTCGGCATCATCGATTATCCGATGGACACGCCGATCCGGATCAACTTCAAAGGCGATCGCATCGTGCTGTTCGACAAAACGACGTCGAAGCGAATCACCGACGGGAAACTGACGATCGCAAAATAAAAGAGATCATCCTTGCGGGCGCACGAAGGTGCGCCTTTTTGAATGGGAAATCGTATTTGAGTAAAAAATCAGATAGTCAACTCTCTATTTTATAGAGAAAATTGCAATTGCGTTTATATTCAGTGTGTCTAAATTGGATCAATGAATTTTTTTATAATCTTTTATCAGGCGGATAATTAAAAAAAGAATATTTTTGCCTTTTCTTAACCCTTTATCTTTTTGTTGGCTAACTTGATTCTTTTATTTTCAAATCTCATACATTTAATTTGGGGGAAGAAAAATGGGGATTGAAATTAGTCACTTTTATTGTTAAACTGAAATTAGCAGAAGAGTAGTTTTAGAAGGGGGGAGTATTTTTAATGGTATAGATTAAACAGTAACTTTTTCATTTAACTAAATCAAAAAAGGAGGAATAAAATGAAAGAAATCTTTTTTGCCTTACTCTTACCGTTAATTCTTTCTTACAAACCTTACGCCAATACTAAAACTACCGAATTTGAAACGAATAGTAGAGTACCAGAACTCATTAGAATCAATCAAAGTTGTTTTATTGATGGTATAGAAGTTCAAGACAGTTCTGAATTAATCAATTTAGATAATAAAACTGTTTCTGAGATGACAGCTTCTTCTGTTTCAAATTGGAACATGGTAAGCAAAAATCTTGAAACGGGCACATTGGATTTCTTTTATTTTGATGCAGACCATTATTCGTATCGACAATTTGCTTACGATGATGATGGTAAATCCACAGCAGAAATATCCTCAACAGATTTATCTTCGAATTACAAATTAAAATCAATAGAAAATTCTGAAATTGAATGCATGGAAGTGAAAACATATACCAATACCGATGGTTCTTCTGCGCTATTCACTGAAGGGTACGATCCTGCAAATGAAAGTTTAAACGACAATTATAATTTGTTGGATGCGGGTATTATTGGTGATGATGATAGAACACTTGTTAGTGATATTTTAAAAAGTCCTTATAAGTGTGCTGGTAATTTGATTGCCAAATTTAATGTTCAAAATCTAAAAACCGGAAATATAGATACATTATATTATAGTAGTACAGGATTTATGGAAGGTCCTGATCTTCTTATTACAGCCGGTCATGCGATTTATGGAGATGTGACTAGTGGTAATGAAAAATATGAAGACAATCTTTTCAATCCAAGATTTCCTGATGAAATCTATTACTATCCGGCCAGGAATGGCGATGATCTGCCATTCGGAGGAGTTCAAGTTGAAAGAGTTTATTTGGAAAAAAGTTATTACCAAGAAACTAAAAAAGATTGGGGTTGTTGTAAACTCAGCACGAAGATTGGAAATTCAACTGGATGGCTTGGAAAGATAAGTTATTTTTACGAAGACAATTATCCAATTAAAACATTTGGATATCCGAATTCCGGAAACTTCAGAATGTATGAAGCGTCAGGTAAAATGACTTATTTTGAAGCGAATGAAAATGGATATTATTATCGAACGGATTTAGATGTTGACGGTGGTCAAAGTGGATCTCCTTATCAAATCACGTTAGATAACGGTGCTAGTTATGTTTGCGGAATTCATGCATACATTTCAGTATATGTCAATTCGGGCGAAACGGCTTATACTGGCGGAATCCGAATAGATGGTTTCATGTTTGCTTTCATGAATAGTTTTGTTACGAATGAAAGCTTACACGATATCCGAATTACGGACTATGGATTTGCAGATGCATATCCTGTTGATGATAATACTAAAAATAATTTTACCGTTCATCATTTAAGTAATGGATTAACTTTCAGAACCAGAAGGTATAGAACAGGATATATCCAAAAAGAATATATCGTAATGTCTCCGATTAGAGAGGATATACCTGAAATGAAAGCCTATATAGAATATTCCTTTCAAAGACCTATCGAAAAAATGGAAGTTGATTTAGCGATGTGGAGACCGTCTTCTAATGAACTTATTACAAGTTCAAATGGCAGTGCATCGTTACAAGTTCCTGGAATTCAGGGCTGGGAAGAAAAATTGGATTTGTTGTCAGCGACAACAGCACTTCCTACGGATAGAAAAAATCCTAAAACATATACAATAGAATTTGAAACGCCCGTATATAATTTCAGATTCTATTCTGAATATAATGGGACAAACTATGTAAGTAATTCAAATAGAGGAAGAATTTGCATTGGTGATATGAAATTGTATTTTCAAAGAAGCAATTATATGCCACTTAATTGGTCTGAACTGGAATATGAACCATCAAAGTGGGATGGAATTGTTGAAAAAAACAATAATTGTTATGATTATGCTATAAATAATCAGGTGATTCCTGGAACTAACCAATTATATGATAAACAACAGCCAGGGCAATATGCTGGTGTCAGTTGTTACCCTTATACAAAAGAAAAACTTGTAAATGCAGTAAAAGCAGATTTTAAGAAGTATAATGAAACATTTGGAACAAATTTAATATTTGAAGAAATAGGAAGATATGAAGCGTGTCCTGAGGGAACATACAAAGTAGCATTGGTTGCATATACACGCGATTATCATTGGTATAGGCAAGATGCTGATGGATTTTGGTCGCATAAGATAGGGCGTTCGCCAGTGGAAAGATTTGATTATTCAGGAAATATTATAACAGATCCGTATATTGCCAATAGAGGAAATTATACCAATTTTATTGGATATTTTGCAGTTACACCATGGGGGAATATGTATGTTGAATAAATGGCTAAAAAGAATTTGTATCGTATTCAGTTGTAGTACAATGAATTTAATGGTGGCCTGCTCTTCATTGAGTAAGTTGCCTGATCATTTAGAAATTGGAATTTCAATCTCAGATGTTAAGAGAATGTATCAAGATATTAATTTAATACATTTTGAAAATTATATTTTATTTAATGAAAATGAACAAAATATAGTTTTAAAATTTGATGATTCTAATTTAATAGAACAGATAAATTATCTCCCTAAAGTCGATTTTAATAATGAATATTTTTTAGAATTAAAAAATGAAACAAAACTAATTGATGTTATTGAAAAAATTGGTATGCCATCATTTATTGGATTAGAGCAATCACCTTCACTAGATTTTGCAAATAATGAAAGCAATATTTATCGTATATTTTTTTCAAAAAAAGGAGATGGTTTTGTGAGTAGAGAAACAATAATCTTAGACAAAGATGATCCAAATTCATGGTTTGATGAGAATAAGTTAACGTTGCCATCTGAACAAGATATAAAAAATATAAAACTTGGAATGAGTATTGAAGAAATCGTAGCAATTTTAGGCAAACCACAAAGAGATATTGGTTCAGGCACATTTTTATTTGAATTTGACTTATCAAATGGAAAAAAACTAATAGCAGGATTTCAAAATAATAATGAAAAAGAAAATGAATATATGAAAGAGCATGAAACCATAACATACGGTTCGCATTATCTTTACTTAGTAGATTATTCAGTTATAGATAGTAATCACTAGAGTATATAAAAAAATTAAGTTTAGAGAGTATGATGGATTTTAGTTAAAAGATCTAAATTACATTAAATTGGAGGATATGATAAATGGAAAAAAATGGATTTCATATGAGTATAAACGAAGATGGTACACTCCATACAACTGATTATACTACAGATGGTACTAATATGAGATATTCAAGAGATATGGATGAAGATGGAAACTTAACAAATCGTCATATAGTCGATCAAGATGATGATGAAAAACTCAATTTACCTGATTGTAATGTTGATGATGATGAATTAGATTAAAAATAGCAGAGTACTTAAATAAAAGAAAACGATGATTAATTCTGGTTCTCTTCTTGGGCTTAATGTTCCAGAGAATTTATATAATTCCAAGAGATAGAATTATAAAGTTATCAAACAATATAATTTATGATTCAGAAAATATAGTAATAGATCGGTATTTTGCAATAACGCCTTGGGGGGGGAATCTTTATGTTTAAGAAGAAAAAACTTTTAATTCCATTATTCGTGTCTATCTGTTTTTTAAGTTCGTGTAGAGATGATCTATCCATGTATTATAATATGAGTCTAGATAAGGGCATGGAAGTTTATACACATGTGTTAAGCGAAGATAACTATGAATTTGGATTTATGAGCGGAACCAATAGAAGAAAATCCGCAGAAGAAGTGAATCGTCTGATCTATGTGAGTATAAAAAAAGCAAAAGCTATCGTTCGTTCATATGGTGACAAAATATCAAAAGAGAATCTGGATGTAATCCTTATTCCTAATCCGTGCACCGATGAAGACTTAGCACAGGGAAAGGATGAGTCTCAAAGAAATATCGCCCTGGAAATTGAAGAAATGCTTTTGGGAAATTGAGATCAATTTTAAAGGGAGTATTGAAAAGCAAAAAGGAAAATAAGGCAAGACCCTGTTTTTGGTTTCATCGATTTTTTGTTTGAAAAATGAAAGTATCGGTTTATTTTTCTTCCGGAGTGTAGGCGTCTTCGACTTCGACGACCTTGCATTGCATCAGACCGTCGTGAATGGAGAGGCGGCCTTCGGTGAAGGACATCAGCACCAGAGAAAGAATGACTACGAAAATTTCTCCGATCCAGCCGATCAGAAGATAGACCGAAAGGAATTCGACGACGAAAATCATGAAGAAGCGAAGAAACACCTGATTGGCGGATAAAAGAACGCCGCTTTTCCGTTTGACGAGCGCGCCTTTGAACGCCTTCATGAAAAAGGTCTGCCGTTTTTTCGTGCAGAGAGGAACGATCAATTGAAAGATCAGAAGCGGGACAAACAGACACAGGATCAGCGTCACGACGTAAGTGCTGTAAAAGCGGCTGTATGCTTCCTTGTAGGATTCGACCTTTTTCAATTCTTCGTTGATTTTGTCTTCGGCTTCGTTATAGGCTTCGGCGATGGCTTCATAGTCCATTCCCTCCGCTTCTTTTTGCTCGATGAAGCGGGACTGATCGAGAACCGTCAGCCCGTATTGCGATTCGATCTGATAGGGGAAGCCGTTTTCTTCGCAGATTTCCACATAAACGCGGTTGATCGTCGCGATTTCTTCCCGGGCGATGTTCCGGACGCTGAAATTGCCGAGCGTGAAGAGCAGAGCGAGAAAGACGATCATCGCGCTTAATCCGTCCAGAAGGTAGATGAGCATGCGTTTCCAGACGGAAAACTTCCGGTTCTCCGGTTCTTTCGCGGTAATCATCTTTCGCCCTTTCCGATCGATCCGAAGATCGCGCATTTGGTTCGGATCACTTCGGCGATGCCTTTTTTGCCCGGACCGATCAGTTTTCTCGGATCGATTTCATCGGGCGCTTCCTTAACCGCGCGACGGAGAATTTTCGCCCAGGCGTCCAGACAGTCGGTATTGACGTTGATCTTCGCCGTACCGCATCGGATCGCTTTTTTCAACTGGTCTTCGGGTAGTCCCGAACCTCCGTGTAATACGAGGGGAAGGGAAATCAGACGGTGGATTTCTTCCATTCTGTCAAATCCCAGTTTCGGCTCGCCGCGATAGTATCCGTGAACCGAACCCAGAGCCGGCGCTAACGCGTCGATTCCCGTTTTCTGAACCAATTCGAGGCATTCTTCGGGAATCACGTAACTGGATTCGGCGACGATCTGCTCTTCCTTACCGCCGACACGGCCTAACTCGGCTTCGACGGAAACGTTTCTTGAATGCGCGTAATCGACGACTTTTCGCGTGATTTCGATGTTTTGGGTCAATTCCTCGCGGGACGCGTCGATCATCACGGAAGTGAAACCGGCGTCGATGGCCTCTTTGCAGTCTTCAAACGTTGGTGCGTGGTCGAGGTGAAGGGCGACGGGAACCCGGATCGCCTGCGCGTTCATATAGGCTTGGATCATCTGCGAAGCGACAAGATAACCGCCCATATATTTCGCTCTGTTGACGGAGACGCCCAGAATGACGGGCGTGCGGAGTTCCTGACAGGTCGTCAGAACTGCGGAAATCCATTCCAGATTCCACACGTTGAACTGCGGGACGGCGTAGTTTTCCTGATCGGCGCGAATCAGCATTTCTTTGATATTGACAAGAGACATAGCGAACTCTTCCTTTCTTCTCTTCTCATTATAAAGCATTTTTTTCTTTTTTTCATCGGTGAATGGAAAGCGCTTCTTTTTTTCTTTCCGCGCTTGTTTCGACAAATAGAGACAGCCGGCGCGAATATGATAGTCTCGTGGAGGAAGAATATGGAAAGCAAAATCAAAATTACCTCCTTTGAAGATGGAATTGTCGTCAAAATTTCCGGAGAACTGGATTCTTCAAAAACAGGCCTTTACAAGGAGAAAATTCACCAGAGCATGCGGACTTTAGGACCCCGTTATCTCGTGTGGGATTTGAAAGACCTGACCTTTCTGGACTCTTCGGGAATCGGTTTGATTCTGGGACGGTACAACGAAATCGAGAAAATCCGCGGCACGATGGGCTTGGTGGGACTCAATGCCTATTCGCGGAAGATCGTGGCGATTTCCGGACTGTTTCAGATCATCAAAGAATACAGTTCTCTCAAAGCATTCATGAAGGAGGAAAAAATCAGTCAATGAGCAATTCAATGGAATTAAAGTTCAAGGCATCGATCAGCAACGAATTGCTGGCTCGGCAGGCGATCGTGGCGTTCATCAACCCGATCAATCCGACCTACGAAGAAATCGGCGAATACAAGACGATCGTTTCGGAAGCGGTTTCCAACGCGATCATTCACGGTTATCATTTCGACGCCTCGAAAGACGTTTATCTGAAAGCGACGATTCTGGAAGACGAGGTGGAGATCATCGTGCGGGACTACGGAATCGGCATCAAGAATCTGGAAGAGGCGCGGACGCCGCATTTTACGACCCGTCCCGATCTGGAACGCGCCGGAATGGGATTGACGATCATCGAGACGCTAAGCGATTCGTTCTCGATCTCGTCCGTCGAAGGCATGGGCGTCAAACTCGTGATCCGGAAAAAGTATTCGCTGGACAAAAATGTCGATGAACAAAGAGTCTGAGGATTACCTTCTCTTATCCCGGATCAAAAACAAGGATCAGCAGGCGTTCGAGGAGTTTTACGCCAAAAACGAACCATTAGTGTATTCGCTCTTGCAGAAATACGTGCATAAGACCAAAGATTACGAGGAACTGGTCATGTGCGCGAAATACGGACTCGTTCTGGCGATTTACAACTTCGATCTCCATTACGACGTGATGTTTTCCACTTATGCCGTGCCGATGATTCTGGGAGAAATCAAGAAGTATTTCAAAAATCTGAGCGCGGTGAAAATCTCGCGCCGTTTTCAGGACCTGAGGAAGAAGATTAACGAAGCCGACGATCTTCTCCGCGATCGGTACGGCCGATCGCCGACGGTCGAGGAAATCGCTGTTTTTCTCGGCGAGTCTTCCGAAGATATTCTCGAAGCGATGTCTTCGTTTCTTCCGGTCGGTTCGCTCGACGAATCCGTCAACGAGGATACGCTGAGGATCGAAATGATCCGGGACGATTCGCTTTCGATCATCGACCGCATGGACCTCGATCTGGCTCTGGAAGGGCTGAACAAAAAAGAAAGGCTGATCATCGAACTCCGCTATTTCGACGGACTTACGCAACAGGAGGTCAGCGAAAGGCTTCACATCAGTCAGGTTCAGGTCAGCCGCATCGAAGCCAAAACGCTGAACCGGCTGAAAGAAATGATGTTTTAAAGAATAGTTATCCGCAATCTGCCGAAAATAAACATCGAGGTGGATTATGGATAAAGAAGCATACAAAGAAATCGTCAAAAAGAATCAGGTCAGAACCAACTGGCTGAAAGAGGGCGGACTGGCCTTTTTAGGCGGAGGATTGCTCGGCGTGATTGCGCAAGGGCTGATCGATTTCTACGCGCAGGTTCTCCACGTCGAGACCGAACTGGCTTTTTCGTTGAGCAGCATCACGCTGGTCGCTCTGGCGACCTTGCTCACGATGATCGGCGTTTACAACAATCTGGGACAAATTTTCGGCGCCGGTCTTTTCATTCCGATCACCGGATTCGGCAATTCGATGGTCAGCGAAGGCGTGGAGGGACACAGCGAGGGCTTGATTTACGGCATCGGCGCCAGGACGTTCTCTCTGGCCGGATCGGTCATCGTCTACGGACTGGGATCGAGTTTCGTCTGCTGTGTGGTTTACTATATTCTTTACGTCGCGGGAGTGATCCGATGAGTTTGCTGACGCTTTCGTTCAACAACGTCTTCGTCCGCGCGTGTTCTTCGGTTTCCGGACCGAAGGAAAAAGACGGACCGCTTGGCGCGTATTTTGATTATTCGTTCGACCGCGAAAGGGCCGGGCAGAAAACTTTCGAACAAGGCGAAAGGGCGATGCTGACCAAAGCGGTGGAAATTCTTTTGAAAAAGGGAAAAATTCCGTTGGACAAGATTTCCCTTTGCATGGGCGGCGACCTGACGAATCAGATCGCGGTCTCCAATCTTCTGGCCAAGGACCTCCCGCTTTCGTTCGTCGGCGTCTATTCGGCCTGTTCGACGATGATCCTGTCGATGAATCTGGCCAGCGTCTTCGTTTCGACGGGGTATTGCGAAAACGCCCTGTGTTTTTCCAGTAGCAATTACGGTACCAGCGAGCGGCAGTTCCGCTACCCGTTGGAATACGGCGTCTATAAAAAAGCGACGACCACGATCACGGTTTCCGGAAGCGGCGCGTGCATCATCGGGAACGAAAGGTCGCGGATCCGGGTCAACGCAGCGACGTTCGGAAGCGTGGAAGACGTCGAATGGAACGATGTATCCGACATGGGATCGCCGATGTCGTATGCGGCGTACACCACGATCCGCGCTCATCTTCAAAACCTCCATGCCCGTCCGGACGATTACGATCTGATCCTGACCGGCGATCTTTCGGCGCTGGGATCGAAAATTCTTCGGGAAATGTTCGAGAAAGACGGCATGCCTCTCTTCAATCATCTGGACGCGGGCATGCTGATTTACCGGCCCGACGACAAAAGCAAATTCATGGGCGGTTCCGGCTGCGGTTGCATCACGCTGACCAGTTTCGGCTATATCTTCAAAAAGATGGTCGCGCAGGAATACAAAAAGGTCCTGCTGGTCGGGACGGGCGCCTTGCATTCGGCGACCAGCGTGCAGCAGAAGGACGCGATTCCGGTGATCGCGCACGCCATCGAATTGGAGGTCGTCCTATGATTTACCTGTACAGTTTCCTCTTCGCCGGATTCGTCTGTCTTCTGGGGCAGATCGTCTACGAGAAAACGCATCTTTCTCCGGGACACATCACTTCCTTTCTCGTCGTAATCGGCGCGGCTCTGGGCGTTTTCGGGGCATACGAGTACCTGATCGAATGGATCGGAGGAGGCGCCAGCGTTCTGATCACCAATTTCGGTTATCTTCTCGTCAAAGGCGGGATCGAAGGAATCCGCGCCGAAGGCTTCATCGGCATCTTTTCGCATCTTTTCAAATACTGTTCGATCACGTTGAGCGTCACGATTCTGCTGACCCTGCTCAGCGGTCTGATCTTCAAACCGCGGGATAAATGATGAATCTCTTTCAGATAGTGACGGAGAGATTGGCTCCGGAGAAGAATTTCGACGTGTACACGCGGCGGATCAAGGTGAGTTTCGGCTGGATCAATCTGGTCTTTCTTTCTTCGTTGATTGATACCCAACTGGTTCTCGAAGCGGTGCAGAGCATCAAAAAGGTCAAAAATCAACTGATTCTCGACCAAAGGCTGAATGTGCCGCAGATTCAGGAAGAAAAGGACGTCGATCTACTGATTACGTGCTTTTACAACGGCGAACTGTTGATTTTTTACAAGGATAAAGCGTTTCACGCCGATTGCAAGAAACTGCCGGTCAGGGGCATCGACGAACCGTACAGCGAAAAGGCAATCCGCGGATCGAGGGACGGATTCAACGAAAACCTCAACACCAATATCGCGCTGATCCGATTGCGCCTCAAAAGCGAAAAACTGCACGCCGATCTCTTTACGGTTTCCGAGTACGGGAAAACCGCCGTGTGTCTGGCCTATCTGGAAGACAAGGCAAACCCGGAAATCGTCCGGGAACTGGAACGAAGAATCCGAAACCTGCACATTCATTCGCTGATCATGACCGACCGGTCTCTGGAAGAGAAACTGTTCCGGCAGGGCAAAATCATCTATCCGTTGGTCCGTTATACGGAGCGCCCCGACGTGGCTTCCATTCACATCATGAACGGAAAAATCGTGATTCTGGTCGATACTTCTTCCAGCGCTCTGATCACGCCGATCTGCCTGCTCGACCATCTCAAACACGTCGAAGAATTCCGTCAGTCGCCCTTCATCGGTTCGTTTACGAAGTTTCTCCGAATCCTGTCGATTCTGGTTTCGCTGTTTCTGTCGCCGACTGTTCTCGCCCTCTACATCGATCACGATTTCGCGCACTTTTTTCGTCTGGATACGACTTTACGGGTGGGCGATCTCGCCTTTCAGATGCTCGCGGGAACGATGATTCTGGAAATTTTTCGCATCGCCGTCGTCCACACGCCGACGCCGTTAGTCGGGGCGATCAGCCTCGTCTCCGCGTTGGTTTTGGGGCAGGTCAGTATCGAATTAGGAATCTTTTCCAACGAAATGCTTTTAGTCGTCTGCATCAGCGCCATCTGCGGATTCGCCACGCCGAGTTACGAATTGTCTTTGTCCAATAAACTGGTTTCGCTGATCTTCCTTCTCGTCGTCGCCTTTTTCCGGATGGAAGGCTATCTCATCGCCTTGATCGGACTGTTTCTTTATCTGGTTTCGATCCGGACGTTCGGCGTTCCTTACCTCTATCCGGTCTGTCCGATGGATATCCGGAAACTGACCGGTTTTCTGTTCCGGACCAGTAACGACGACAAGAAAAACACTTAATCCTTTTTCGGATCGTAATCGTCGAGAAAGGAATGGCGTACGCCGCCTTTTTTATAGCCGAGAATCATATCGAGCGTGACGTTTTCAGCGCTTTTGAAGATGTTTTTTTCCACCTGCGGATTGTAACTTAACAGGCTGCGGATCAGTTTTTTCGTCTCGCTCCGCTGGGAGTTGATTTCTTTCCTTTCGGCTCCTTCGGTGAAACGACACGCGCATTGGAGAAATTCGAGGCGGTGATAATTTTTCCAGCCGACGATGTCCCGTTCGCGAATGAAGTACATCGGACGGATCAGTTCCATTCCTTCAAAATGCGTGGAATGAAGTTTCGGCAGCATCGTCTGGAACGAACCCGAATTGAGCAGATTCATCAGCGTGGTTTCGATGACATCGTCATAGTGATGGCCGAGCGCGATCTTGTTGCAACCCGCCTGTCGGGCGATCGTGTACAAGGCGCCGCGCCGCATTTTCGCGCAGAGAAAACAAGGACTTCGGTTCTGCGCGTTGGCTACCTGAAAGATGTTGGTATCGACGATTTCGGCGGGAATGTCCAGTTTTTTCAGATTTTCCCGGATCAGATTCAGATTCGCTTCGTTGTAGCCCGGATTCATCACGACGTATTTGGCCTCGAATTCAAAATCCGAGTGCTTCCGGAGTTGTTGAAAGAGTTTGGCCAGAAGCATCGAATCCTTTCCGCCGGATATGCAGACGCAGACCTTGTCGCCGGGTTGAAGCAACCGGTATTCCTGAATGGCCTTGATGAAACGCGACCAGATTTTCGCGCGGTATTTCCGCGTGATCGACTGTTCGAATTCGTCGCTTCGATTCATCGTCTTTCTTCCTTTCCGATCAGATCCCTGACCACTTCGCCCGAGAGAATAAGCCCGGCCACCGACGGGACGAACGCGATGCTCGCGGGAACGATCCGCTTCGGATTCCGCTCGTCGCGGAGTTCCTTTTCCGGACGAAGGGGTTCTTCTTGCGAATAAACGACTTTGAGCGAATCGATGTTGCGCTTTCGTAACGCGTTACGCATTCTCCGCGCCAGAGGGCAGACGGAAGTGGAGAAGATGTCGGCCACCTGAAAACGGGTGGGGTCCGTCTTGTTTCCCGTTCCCATTGACGAGAGAATCGGCGTGCCGGACGCCTGACATTTTTCGACCAGAAGCAACTTGGCCGACAAGGTGTCCACCGCGTCGACCACATAGTCGTAACGGGCGAAGTCGAAGAGGGAAATCGTCTCGTCGTTTACGAAAACCGGGTACACGTTCACCTCGGCTTCGGGATTGATCGAGAGAATCCGCGCTTTCATCGCGTCGACTTTCTTTTGATGAAGCGTCTCTGTCGTGGCGATGATCTGGCGGTTGAGGTTGGATTCCCCGATCACGTCGTCGTCGATCAGATCGAAGTGACCGATCCCGGAACGAACCAGGCCTTCGCAAGCGAAAGAACCGACGCCGCCGATACCGAAAACGGCAACGTGCGCATGAGAAAGTTTTTCCAGATTCTTTTCTCCGATCAACAGTTCGGTTCTGACAAACGCTTCCATCGCCTTCTCCTTTTTCAAAGCCATTGTAATCACAACTTTTCTCCGTTGCAAGAAAAATCAAAGAAAGGAAGGGAAAAGGATAGCCGCGAAAGGAGAAAAAATGCTATAATCAAAGCGATTGAAAAAGGAAAATCGTTTCGGTCGCCGAAAAAAGCGGAAAGCGATTTTCCGAAAAAGAGAGGAGTTCGGAATGAAAAGAAAATACGGGACGATCGGAATGCTGAGTTTACTTCTTTGTGCCTGCGCCGGAAAGAATCCGACGCTTTCGTCTTCGGCGCCGATGTCCTTGGCGTCGGATTCCGTTTCGTCTTCCGTTTCGTCGGATCTGTCTTTGCCTTCGCCGTCCTCTTCCGTTTTTTCGGAGACGATTTCTTCTCCAAACTCCGGAACGAAAGAAGAAGAGCCGATCGTTTCGCTGGCTTTGGCGAAGAAAACGGCATTGGAAGGGCAAGACCGCGTCAACGACGTCGGCGTGTACGAATCGGATCGGAAAGCGGAACTGGAAGTCCGCCTTCTGGCCTCGCTCGACGCGATCACGACGAAGGCCGGATACGGGAATCGGTATAAACTTCTGGTGGCCAACGACGAAGGTTCGCTTTATCTGAAAGTCGGCGCGGAGATTTATAACCGCCTGAAAAGCCAGAGCGGATCGTGTTATCGCGTGCGCGGAACGGTTTCCCTTTACTGCGGCGAAGCGGAAATCACCGTCGATGAAATGCCGGAAAAAATCGAAGATCGCGCCTATTCCATCGATTTTGAAGAGCGGACGATAGAAGAAATCTATACGCATTTAAGTCAGGTGACGACCAACACCAAAGGGTGCGGGTTTTCTTCGTTAACTTCCTTTCAGGGGAAATACCTGGGGACGATGGACGACGCGGTTCTTCTGTTTTACGACGGAGACAAGATCGTCCAGGTACACGGCGACAGCAAAGTGAAAAACGGGCTGAACGAAAACGAAGTCTATCGGATTTTCGGCGCGATGACGATGTTCAATTACAAACCAGGCATCGAATACGTTTCCTCTGAGCGGATTCAAAGCGGGGAAGAGTATGCGATCGATCCGACGAAACTGGAAACGATCGATCGGAACTGCTATTCTACTTACTACGAAGTCGATCGAGAAGACAGTTATCCGGAATACTCCTCTTTTTATCAGGAATTGAAGGTTTTTCGCGGATACGTCAACCTGTACTACAAAAACGCAGGCGAATACATGGTTCTGGATACGGTCTATCAGGATCATTATTATTCGACTTATTCTGCGGCTTCAAAGGAAAAAGCCCTTTTCCTGCACAACGATTCCTGCGTCAATCTCACGACCGAGAAAGACAGACTCGCCTGCCCGCTGTATGAATTCGTCGATCGCGACGCCTATGTGGAAATGATCGTCGCTCCGTATCTGTGGAATACCCAGAAATACTGGCAGGTTTTCGTTCTCGAAGACACGATCCGGGAAATCGTACAATGAAAAAAAGCCCCTCGTCGGGGCGAAAAGAGAATCAGTATTTCCGGATTTTTCCGTCTAAACCGTGAAGGATCACGTAACTTCCGTCGTTTTTGTTCCTGCACAAAGTCTGAGCATAGTCCAACGCTTCTTTCTGCGTGGCGAACAGTTTGATGACTTTGCTCGAACCCTGAATGAAAACTTTCCATTCCCGTCCGTCGTTTTCTCTTTTGGAAACGTGATAGATCGTCCCTGCCATACGCGTTTTCCTCCTTTTCGTTTAGTATAAGAAAAAACGAAAAAAAAGGGCAGTTCCCATAGGGAAAAAGAAAATCAAAGAAAACCCTTTAAGTGAGTCAACCTATGGCAGGATCTGATAATATATCAGATCCTGCCATTATTATAAAAAATGTCCGAAAGTTTAATTTGATTTTTATTCGGGCAATACAGATCACATTAAAGAACAACTTGACAATGAATTGTTAGATTTCGGCTTATTGCTTGAACATATAAATTTTGAATAATATGATTTTATCTCTATGGCGTAGAAGAAAAAGGGATTCATTTATTATAAATGCCACAAGAACAGTTTTGTTCTTATGGCATTTTGTTTTTATTCCCTTGTTAAGTTAATTTATAACTAATAGAATAAATTGATATCTCCAATTACGACTCTCCCTTTATTCCTGCTTCCTTCCGGACTCGTTTTACGTACTTCAAACTTTATTCCTTTTGTTTCAACAGGAAATTGAATGTAATAATTGTCAGGTTGGTCTTTTTTTACGGACATAGTATCAATCGAAAAATCCACCATTTCTTTCCAATTATTATCTTCATCTAAATAATACAATTTAAGGTAATCCGTTAAATCGTATATTTTCTCTGTGCTACTCCATAGTGAGATATCCAAATTCAGTGCTTTTACCGAAATATCGAAATTCATTTCTAAAAATGCCAATCCCGCACCTTCTCGGTTTGCGGATAAAACCAAATATTGATCTTCTATATATCCGCATCTTAATCTTCGTGTACTGAATTCAAATCCATTTTCTGTTGTAATATCTGCACGAGCAAGGTAAAAATAGTATTGTCCTTGTCCATTTTGGTTTACAAATTTTTGGGAAAAATCAGACGGTCTGATAAGTTGGTTATTATCTTTGACCGTATAATAAATCACTCCGCTTATTGTTGCGTCCAAAAAATCTGAATCCATATGGCAGATATAATCTTGTCCTTTACCCCAATTTAATCTTGTTGCGAAAATCGTACTTTGTATCGTTTTTCCATCACGATCCAATCCTTCCCATATTTCGTATTCATACGCATTGACATAATGATTTCCGAAACATCCTGAACCGGCTAATCCGGCATAGATGGTCACCGGTAGACCTTGTTGTATGGATTCTTTTATGCAATTGATTTTTCTGTTTTTCCCTACTGTCAGCCATCCTTGACTTTTTGCTACTATCTGATCGTTGAGTTGATAATTGTCCTTGATTAATTTGTTAAAGGCACGGACATAGTCTCCCGGCATGGTCAATGTACTTTTGTCTCCACCGGATTGCGCGGATATTGAGTTTTCGGTTATTGCGATATCCGCAGTAGTTGCCGAAGATTTTAGCCCCCATTCGGATGTAGGCGTGGTCTCAAAAATCTCGCGAGCCAATTGGATTCGGTCTTTGGAATTGGTCGGATTATCTATAATGGAAGTATATCCACAATATCTGGAAAAATAATCCATGATTCCGATCATTGCAATAGGACCACAGCCACCGTAACTGCTTTCTATACCTGATGCCTTTATTGCCGCTTGCACATCTGAATCAGGGAAATATAGCTTATCTATATCATCATATTTTCCATCTGCGTCATCATCTCCAACCTCAATAGGGATAAATCCTGATATGTCTTTTGTGGATTTTTTCTCAATGAGACGCCAATTAGAAGATTGATAATATTTTTTCGTAAAATAGTCCACTACAGAACCAAGTTCTTCTATTCGATCAGAAGTATCCCAATTCCACTCTGCTCTGAGTATTGTATCTTCGGTTACTGTATTGGAATAAAAATTCCATTCGTTTCCATTTAATGTATACCAACCGCTGAATGTAGCGTTGTTTCTACTTAGTTTAGAAGAATCCGGTTCTGCCAATCGTGATCCGGAAACTACAATTCGCTGAAATGATTCCGAGCCGTCATATTGTCCTCCGTTGCAATCAAATGTGACTACAACTGTATTCTGCTCCGCATTTTGTTTTTTTATAGTTTGTTGATTTATCCATTCAACAGATTGCGCTTTTATTTCACTTGAAGAATTATTGCTATTTAAAAACAAAAATGGCGTTAATGCAAGTAATAATATACTGCATATTATTTTTTTCATTATTTCTTCTCCTTTTCATTATAATTATTCTATCTGAAATTGTAACATTTTCCAACCGTCGCTTTCCGTCGTGTACTCAATATTCGTATAAGAACCATGATTTTTAAAAGTAATTATCTCCCGTTTCTCTTCTTCACCTAACACATATTTCATTATACCTTGATAATAATAACTCGGCGTTCCGGCTTTTCTTTTCATATTGCTTGTTTCTACTTGAACATAGTCTCCCTGATCCTCATCATAAAAGAAGACTTCAAAACGATACCAGATTTTATTTTCTTTTTTCTTGCTGTCGTTTTTGATGACATTGATTCCATTTGCGTCTTCATATTCTTCTTGACTGATTGCCGTGATGCTGTATTTTGCTTTCTCTTGTGAAGATTCGGTTACAATGCTCTCGAATGTACCTTCCACAAAAAGTATATCCGTCGAAACACAACCGGAAATAGTACTGAATGTAAAGAGAATCAGAGTCAAGATAGATAAGATTTTTCCTTTTTTCATATTGATCTCCTATTAGAAATTGTATGCAAATCGAAATAATCGCCTGATTATCTCGATTTACATTTAAATCAACTTAATCACCTTCAATACGATATATATTTTTTCTTTCATTTTTCCCAATTCCCCCTTTATTTGGTTATTTTAATCGTTTTATTATTTTTTAAATCATCTATCTCGGAAATAATTTTTAATTCACGACTTGGATACGAATATAGACTTGGTAGTTTGGATTGTATTTGTAAGTTCCTTTGACGGTTACCGTTCCGGCTTGTGTTCCTTTAATCGTTCCGTAACTGCTGACGGTTACCATTCCCGTATCTCCTTCTTCTTGTACAACCGTCCATGTAAAGTCTTGGATACTGCTGTTTGGACTGTCCGTACCTAAACAGATGAGTCTGGTATGGATCGTTACTTCCGGATGATTGTCCACAGGTATCGGATTGCCTTTGCTACTTGTTACTTCGCTTCCGGTCAGTGTTCCGTCGATGCGTACGTCCATTCCGTATTGCAAGTGAATCGGTTCTGTTTGTTCGGTGTATGGAATGACGGTGATTTCCAATTCCGCCACTTGGGACGGATCGTCTTTATAGACTGCTTGTATGGTTGTGGTTCCTACTCCGACTGCGGTGATCGTTCCGTATGCACTGATCTTGGCTATGTTTGGGTTTAAGCTATACCAATTGTATTTGAGTCTGGATGTGCTATCGGGTGCGTTTTCTCCTAAGTATACGTTTCTGGTGAATCCTTGTGTGAGGGTTGTTCCTCCGAGTTCTCCGTTGTTGAGTTTGACTTCACTTCCACAATCGGTTGTACTGATGTCGGTTCGGATCGTGAAGATTTGAGTGATTTCTTTTCCGATATCGATTTCGATGGTTTCGTTTTCTGTTCCGTTGATATATGCGATGATATAGTTCGTAGGGGTTGTAATGGTATCGGTGTAGTAGAGATGTCGGTTGGTTTTGTTGAGGGCTTGGCTGGTGAGTAAGGTATATTCTCCTTCTGCGTTTTGTTTGAATAAGGTCATATACGTGTCTGTTGTTTGGGTTCCTTTGTAATAGAAATGGAATTGGTACGTTCCCTCTCGTTCAATGGTCAGTTTTTTTCCATTGTCGCCGTTGATGGTTGTGAGGGGGTCTGTGTACAGATCGTAATTGGTCATCGTGCTGGATGTAAAATCTTCTTGAGCAGTGATGAAGAGTTTCAGGGATTGGATTCCTTCTTGTTCCATATTGATATGGAGATTGTAGCTTTTTCCTTTTTCTGCGTAAAACAGCAGGTTGTGATTGGCATTGCTTGTGGTTGCTTGGAGGGGATCGTCAGGAAAACGGGAAACGGTATTTCCGTCGATGTCTGTAATTGTGATTGCGTTATCGGGATAATCGATAGCTTGTGCGGAGGTCGCGACAAGTTGAAATTGATAGAACTTGCTTTGGTTGGTATAGATTCGGAAGACGTTATGGTTATCGTGCAGGTGTGGTAGGACATCTACTTCTGATAGTCCGGTTATATCCGGTATCGGTGTTGCATTTCGTGGCTGAATAGTGGTGTGTATGGTTCCGCTGTGAGTTGTGTCGTAATAGGATACTTTGAGGTAGTATTTGCCTTTGGATAAATCTCTTATGGTGTATCCTCTGTAATCGTCTGTACTAAAATAGTATCCCTCTATTTCTTCTATCAAGGTTCCATCTTCTTTGTATAAAAATATATGCAAGGTTTTGTCTGATGACAAGGTAATGTCGTAACGGCTGTCGCATTCTGTTTCAAATGGATAGAGAATGTGTCCGTTTTCCTTTATTTCTATATTGGATTCGTAGTCGGTACGGCAATTGATTTCCACGTTATGCCCTGTGTATTGATTGCATTTTACACAATAGGTAAATTCCGCTTCGCTTTCTGTATCTTTGTATACATACGCTTGGCTGCAATTGTTATTATTCTGTTTGAAATTGATTGCCAAGCCACAAATGGAGCCGCTTGTATACAGCATTTGTTCCGCATAATTATTACCATAAGAATTTTTGTATCCTAAATGCGTTTTGAAGAATGTATCACCATTTTTCATTATGTCATAACCATATACAACTACCGCATGACCGATTTGTTTTCTTATATTAATGACATTATATGTGTTCATCTTCTGATCGGTTAACCAATCAAATACACATAAGAGAACCGGTATGTTTTGGTCTATATATGTTTTTACTTCCGAAATATTATTCACTATACTTACTTCTACATCTAAAGAAGTTAGGGGTGTATAGCGATTCAAATAATATTCTAAAACGTCAATTATTTCATATAAGTTTATACTTTCTTTAATTTCGTTAAGTGCCTCTTCCCCAACCTTATTGATTAAAAACTGATGAAACTCCTCTGTATATCCCGGAGATTGGGTACATTTTGTCAAATCACTGCTTCCGATATATTCATCTTCCATGAATTTCTTTGTTAAACCGTTTAATGAATAAGTATCCGGTACAATATCATTATTATAAAAAATGTCATAATAACTAAGTAATGAGCCTAATGCAACGTATGCACAAGACCCATTTATATTTTTTCCTATATTTTGATGTAAGTTTTTAAAGTAATATTCTTTTTCTATTCGCTTTGATGATGCCACTTTTTTGCTTTCGTATGCATAACTATGAGTTTTAAGATCTCTATTGAATCGACTAAAATTATAGTTTATATAGATATAAGTCGGAGTTAATGTGTTTTCTTCTACAATACACAACCCCCATTCCGCATAATAAATTTCAGAATAGATATACCATACGAGATCACTTGTATACACAAGGATTATATCGTCTGTATATATACCGTATGGGGAAAATTCTCCGATACTATATTCAAAAATTTCCGTACCATTTTGTAAAATCCATCCATACTGAGCCTGTGTGAATGTTTGGTCTCCAATTTGATAGAATGTCACCTCTTGTAAATTTAAAATTTTGGGTTGTGATATGCGATTATAATCGTAATACAATACATTTTGTGAACGTTCTACACAATATCCCATTGCAAGATCGGCATTCAATGCATAGGTAGTGATTCCGTTTGTGTTACAAACCCAACTGAAAATCAATACAAATAGTAAGGCTAAAATTCGTTTAATTTGTTTCATCTTGTTGTCCCCCCCTGATGTGATATGAATTCAGATTACTCCATTTATTTTTAATTCTTGTCTTAATTTTTCAAAAAGAACATATTGATAATCCAACGGAAATTGTTTTATCTTATTTTGTATTTCTATGTTATCGGTGAAATAAGTGTTCAAAAAAGTATTCACAAGATGTTCTTTCATTTCGTCACTACAGTATACAAGCGGATCTAAACTTAATGAAGGTATAGGGTTCCTCATTATTACTACCGGCATTAAATACCAATTTTGAATTGTTTCAACTGAATAACAATTCAAGACGTTCAACCAATCTTCTACATATTCACCTGATTTTAATTCTTCAAAAAGAACATATTGATAATTTAATGGCAACTGTTTTATCTTATTTTGCATTTCTATGTTATCAGAAAAATAGGTGTTCAAAAAAGTATTCACAAGATGTTCTTTCATTTCGTCACTACAGTATACAAGTGGATCTAAACTTTTTGTTTCTAATGGATTTTTCCGTATTATTACTTCCATTAAATACCATTTTTGAATCGTTTCAACTGAATAACTATTCAAAATGTTTAACCAACTTTCTGTATAATATTCATCCGTTTCATTTACTTCAACTTCCTCATTGTTTAGTTCTACCGCTTTTTCTTCTATAGTCGGTACGTCTTCTGTTTTCGCAACACTAACCTTATTCCCCACTAAGGTAAATGACATCAGACAAATTGTAAGTATACTTAATATTTTTTTCACTTCACACCTCTTCTATTGATAGTTTTTTCAATCCATAGCACTCTTTTTCTTGTTCCCCTCATATCTCAATCCTCCTTTTGATTCTCAATTGGTGTTGTTATTGTTTTGTCTTAAAGGAATGATTCCTATTGGATATTGTTTTATGTTTTGGGTTTTTGTCCTTGAAAAAGGGATACTCTATTTCTCTGATTTTATTATATCATTTATTGGTATTTTTGGCAATTTATTTAATCCATATTTTCTTCGATTTGTACTCCACCTTTTAAATTGATGATGATTTTGCCTTCTTTCTTCGCCCGTATGTATTGTGTCATTCTTCGGATATTTGTATCGCTGAATTCTGTAAAATCCATAGTATCTGATGTTAATAGTTCTTTGATTTTTTCCACTTCGGCATTTACTTTTTCGTTTGCGGCAACCCTTGATTGAATCAGGCTGAGGCGGTTTCGCAATGCGACCATCTGCTCACTGATGGATTTGATTTCTTGTTCAAGGCGGTGGATATCACCGGTTGTATTGCTTGCAAGCGAAACGGAGTCCTCGCCACCGACGTGATCGGAGACATTATCGAAACGCTGAAAGGAAGAGAAAAATCCGAAACCAAACAACCCCAATCTGTGGCAGAAAACGCAAAAAATGAGGCAGGATAAGAAAATTGCCACACGTGTCCATTTTGATGAAAAGCAAGTGGGAAACCCACTTCTTTGAAAAAAGAAAGGAGGATGCCGATGGAACAAAAAACGGATCGCTGGTGCACTCGATTAAGGACTCCCTCAACTCTTCAACCGCTGTGTTCCGGAAGAACCAAAAGAAGAAAGCCTTGAAGAAAATCAAGACAAGCAAGACATCGTATTCGAACTGTAGACCCGCTGTAAAAGAAAAAACTTGCAGAGGGGTTTCTTATGAAGCGCAAACGTTCAACCCGTAGTTTTCCAATTAAACATAAGCTAAAAGAAAATCTTTTTCAAAAAATTTTCCTGAAACGTTCAACTTTGAGGGTGTAACTTTCCAATTATAGTGAGGAGGTATTTTGTATGAATCACATCAGAGATGAAACAAACGAGCATTCAGGAAAAGAAAAAAGCGGTTAAAAACACAAAGCAACTATGCAAGCAAAAGCAAAATTTTGCTCTTCATTCGTCCACGCAAAGGACGAACACAACAAAAAAGACTTGTCCCTCTCTGAATTACATCAGCCCAATTACTTGACAATGCCGTATTTATACGATATACTATGAATACATAAAGTTAGGAGGAGGTTAAGCAATGGGAACACCGAAATCGATCATCAATAAGAGATACGAGGACAGGCACAGAGAAGAAAGGAAAGCCAAGAGCATGGTTTGGGGAACGAGCGTACCGAGAAAGTACGCGGAGGAAATCAATGAGTTCTTGAAAAAGTACGGCTATACGAAAGTACAACTCATCGAAGCGGGATATAAAGCGTTGACAGACGAAGCCGCCGAAAACGATTTGTCCCTCGCCAAGACGATAGACGGATATGATGATTTTTTCTATACGGAAACCAAGAAATAACTTTTACTCTTCTCTGTAAACGGAAGCGAGTATGATATTGGATATATCAAATCTTAGAAAGGGAAAGTTCTCGGCTTTCAAAACGGAGAAACGATTACAACACAAACAAGCAGTTATGTCATTTACGAAGAACAACAGGACGGTTCCTTAAAAAGGAAACGAACCAAGAAAATCGGCAACACGGTATATACGGTGATTGCCAGAGAAAGGCTGAACGCAAGAGAAACGGCGTTCGACACGGCAAAACGATTGATTGAGAACGGCGCAGACAGCGCCTTATCAATAAACGACTCACTTGAAGGCTGTCATTCGGGAGGTAATAAAGAATGAATTTTCAGCCGACAAATAAAAACAAAAGAAACAGAAACTTATCGGAACAGGCAACCGCCCTCTACTGCCGTCTTTCATGCGACGACGATTCGGAGGGTGATTCCAACAGTATCAAAAACCAAGTGGTAATATGTAAAGGGTGGTTTCTACCATCTAATACATATGACTGCAGCTCATTTGTGGTGAATTGAAAAGCAGTTATAGGAAAGGAGCAGAAAAAGTCTTATAACCGCAACAAATTCAACACAGAAAGGAGCTGTTTTTATGAAATCATTATTTGAGAAAATGGGCGGTACATACCGTCAAGAGGGAGAGTATCTTATCCCCAACCTTACTTTGCCGAATGGCAGCGACTATGAAATCGGCAAATATGGGCGTATGCGCCTCGCTTATCTGAAAGAATACCGAAAAATCCTCTACACCAATTACATTACAGAAGGCACTTTATCAAAGCACCTATCCGAGATCGACCAAGCCTGCAACGAGCGTATGGAAAATCTCGTTCCCGCTATGGCAAAACAAGAAGGCGCGACCGAAGCACTCAAAGCGGAAGACCAAATGGAGTGGGTGTGCCTTATGAATAGCATTCGCAACCGCGCGGAAGAAATCATTTTGCGGGAGGTGGTATTCGTATGAGGTCTGTTATCAACGAGCTATGGCACGGAAACATCGTTCCGCAAGAGGATAGCCGCACCAATTCCAAAGAAATGAAAGAACTTCTCGGCTATATGTCGCGTCATCACGAGGACTTGGAGAAAAGTTTCTCTGATGAGCAGAAAGAAGTATTTGAGAAATTCCACGATTGTTGGAGTGAGTATATGAGCTTGGCGGAGGTAGCTATCTTTGCGTATGCTTTCAAGCTTGGTGCAAAAATTACATTTGAAATACTTAATACAGATTTATATAACACTTAATTAAGAAAGCCAAGCGGACAGTAGTTTCTACCATCCGCTTGGCTTTTAAGTTAGAATACGCTCGTATTCATCGACTTTATCAATGATTGCATTTGAATTCTTTTCTATGTATTCAACAACCGAGGAACAACCTTGCAAATCAATTTGATCGCAATACATATTGTTTTCACGACAATATTTTGAGCAAGCTGCCGCGTTAACATATTGGTTTGCAATCAGTATAACAACTTTGAATTTTTGCTTTAAGAGTGTAAGTTGAGGTTCAGTAATTTTGGGCAAGTATGTTGAAACTACATTTGTGAAGCCTAATCCGATCAGTTTGAAATAATCTTCATAGGTGGTTACAATTATCACACTCTTTTTGTTGGATTTAATTGCTAAATTGTAAGAATAGAGGTTTTGAGAACGTTCAAAGTATTTTGTGTTGGGGTACTTGAACAATTGTTGCTTGTCGGTAATGTAAAAATCGAAGCAAACAACATTTCCATTTGCGTCAATCGTAGGAATGATAATGCTATTTCTCATTTTATCACAATAGTTACCTTTAGCCGATTGCAATACTAATTTAGCTTCTTCTAACTGAGTTATCGAATATGACTTTTGCTTTGTCATATAATTCATAAAACTGTTAAAAGAGTTATCGTGAAAGCCTATACCGAGTTGAACGATAGTTTTTCCTTGTATCCCCCAAGAATGTAAGATATCAATAGCGGAGCTTGCCTTTGCGTTAGTTTTGAGTTGCTCGTGATAATATAGGGCGGCCTCCCGCATCACTTTGGAAATATCAACTTGCTCTTTGGGATGTAATTCGATACTTGCCAAAGAAGCCAATTGCGAAACGGCAGTTTTGTAATCTAAAGCTTTGGTTTTCATCAAGTATGTAATAACATCTCCCCCGGTAGTACAAGAAAAACAATAAAACGACTTTGTTTCGGGATAGACTACCAAAGCATCACTTGTACCGCAAAAAGGACAATGAGCGTGATAATTCTTACCTTTTAAAGTTACATCTTGCTGTGAAGAGATATACTCAACAATATCAATCGTGTTTTTTACTCTGTTAATTACTTCAGCCGAAATACGCGCAGACGCTTGGGAGTGTGTTGAGCTTGGAGAAACTAATTTCTTTATTGCTAAAGAAACCTTATTTTCATCATTGGCTCCCGAGACGATCATTTGAAGCCACAACCCTATTGCAGCATTGCGGCGATAGATTTGAGCAATTGTGTTGATGAAAGCTTCGTCCGATATCTCCAACAAAATGCGTTTGAGCCATTCTCTATAAGGAATAAACTTTTCTCTTTTATAGCGATATATACCGATAGTAAGTTTTCTCCAAGTGCTTTTTTCTCGTTGTCTAATACGTTCACGGGTAACATCATATTTCTCGCCAAGATTTTGTAAGGTTATAGCTGATGGGGTCAATATTCTGCTTACGATAATATCCCCGTCGCGTTCTGCCATAAATTCACGATTGGAACAAGCATCGGTAAGAAGTTCAATGATCTCATTATAGACTTTGTCAGATAATTCTGTATCCGTCGAGGGAGCAGTAACATACTTTAAGCTGTTCTCAGCTTTTGTCTTGATTGAAAGCCATTCTTCCAACGCCTCACCTGTTGAACGCACTGTTGAATATTCTTGGTCTGATACGTCGCGAGATGTTCTTTCTTTTCTTGTCCGTTCCTTGGCAACAAGAGAATCTTTGTTTTCGGCAAAAAACTCATTGCACGACTTGTTGTAGGCAAAATAAGTTTCTGCGTTAGAGGAGGCGAATTTTTCGCTTTCTTTGCGATTTTTGTATTTTATAAAATACTCACCTTCTTTTCTTGAAACGTAAAGACGATAAAACTCACCGTGTTTACTAATTCCGATTATTTCGCCGTTGGTGCGAATAATAAAGTCACTGTCCAAATCAAGCATATGGGCGCAAATGGCATTGAACGTATCAATCAACTCTTGATTGTTATTAAAGAATACAGAAATATGCTCTCCTGCTTCTAACATTGATAACTCAATATTTTGCTTGCTTTTGGACATAGAAAACACCTCCTTAGATTAGTCGTTTTCGAGTTTATTACGTAATTTTACCAACATTTTATCGGTAATGGTTTCGCTATAATGAGTTCCTTCATAAGTCGGATGCAATACGGGATACATTCCTTTTGTTTGAATAATAAAGTGATTTTCAATCAACCATTCAATGATCACATTCAAATCATCACGATTGACCGCGCTTAACTTCCCATACTCTGCCACTTCATTAAGTTTTGCTTCTGTAATGCGTTTGCTTTGAGAACCGCGAAGCACATCAATCAACACAGTAATACCGTAAAAACGTTTCTCGCTAATGTGAGAAAGACATTGCAATGTGATATAGACAATCTCATTAAGATCATTATTTTGATATGCAATGGATTTTACAGTTGCCTTTTGGATGTTAATAGGCTCAGCAGTATTTTCTTGTGGGCGTGATTTTAGATTATTCTTGGGGGCTTTATTTGATGCTTTTGGGAACTCTTTTGCAGGGGCAGGATCGGGAGATAATTTCAGCATTTCATAATACTGATACTGTGCAATCGTTCTTCCGCAACCGGTTCCATCCTTTTTGTAGTTGGTACAACCAAGGAAATAACCGTTTTCTTTGGCGGGTTTGACAATCAGATAGCCATCACGGCATTGATCGCACTTCAATATTGAAAGCTTTCCTGCACCATATTCATTGGTCATAAAGCCGCACACCTCGGGTTCATTGGTACAGATATGTAGGCGTAATCCATATGCGTTTTTATATCTGAACTGCAACGGATAACCACACATAGGACAAGTCTTTTTTGCAAGAGTGTTTTGTGGAGGCTCTTCGTTCCAATTTCCGCGAAGGACTACATTTTTGTAATCCCTCTTGATTTCAAGCAGAAATTCCGAAGGATTCTGTTCGGGAGCAATGAAGAATACGCGATTCTTCGTTCTTGTCATTGCAACATAGAACAAACGACGTTCCTCGGCGTAGTCAATCGAGCGATCTCCCTTGATTACAAAAGCCAAAACGGGATCATCTTCAATCTTGGAGGGGAAGCCATAGGTTTCATTTCTGCCGTTTACAACGATTACGTTATCGTATCCAAGACCTTTTGATGCGTGCGCGGTCATAAACGTAATGTCAAGCTTGGGATACTTAACACTCTTTATCTTACTTCCTCGATCAATATACTCGAATAATCCGGATTTCTCTAATTTATCTCCATCAAAGCCAAATCTTCCGAGCAACAGAATGGACGAATTTATCGGCTTTCCTTCCTGTTTGTTATACTCCATAATTTGCTCTAAAGCAACCTCAACCGCGTGAGCTATTGCATAGTTTGCTCCACTCTTGTTATCGGCGTTGGCTTTTTTCAGAGTTCCATCATAAGTGTATATGATGACGGGATCTACGATGTTTTTAGGGGATTTTAGCTCTTTTGTAATTTGAGAGTCATTCTTTTGAATAAAGTTTCCTGCAATATCAATGACTTCTTGCGAGTTACGATATGTCTTAACTATCTTAAGAAGCTTGGCATATCCCATCTTTTCTTCAAATTTTGTAAAAAGCGTGATGTCAGAGCCACTGAACGCATATATGGATTGCCAATCGTCACCGACGGCAATTATTTTTGCATCTGTAACCTCTGCGAGCGCAGTAACCAAATCAAATCTTTGGCGAGAAATATCTTGATACTCATCAACGATTATGTACTTGAAATCAAGTTTTTGTTTCATTTCTTTGACTTCACGAAGAACACGCGCAGACTCGTTAATCATATCCTCAAAGTCAACAGCATTATTCTCATTCAAGTATCTTTCGTACTCCAAATAACAATCATTACAAATATCCAAGAACAATCTTGTACGCACGTTTTGCGTAGAGTGGTACATACGGTTAAATTCTTCCGCAGTAAATCCGTTCGTCTTAAAGTTGGTGATAAATCTACAAATGAGGTTGACCAATTTGCGGATGTAGCGGTTTTCTTCTGATGCGATCAGCTTTTCCATAACCTCTTTGTTAGAGCGAGGGGTTAAAACGAAGCCTTCGTTTTCCAATTCTTCTTTTAAGTGCTCCAACAGAGATCTGCGATCAGTGTATTGCGAAAAAGTATATATAAGCGTTGTTCCGTGCTGTTTATGGAGTGTTACTTTATCGTTGATTGCCTTCTTATATGAAGCAAGCTCGTCCTCACTAAAACGGTCATTTTTGCCGTCTTGTGTTATTCCGAAATGCTCTATGTAGGCAACCTTATCTCCTTGACGGATAATAAAGTCGGGAGTATAAGGCTTACGCGCAAGTTGAATATCGTATTTGTAAAGAGGCTCATATTCATAGTCGATATTATTCAAATACAAGAAGTTGGCAATCTCTACCTCTTGATTGGAACGCATAACTTCGCTTTGAATGGTTACAGATTTCTTGGCGCGAATATCCATTATCTGTTGCTTAAACTCATTCAGATCACTGCGCAGAGTAGCAAAATTGGATTTTGCTATCTTGTTAAAGAAGTTATTGAGGTCATCACCCTCATATGGAGCATCGAAGTAGGATGCAAAGAACAGTATCAAATTATTTACAAGGCTTTCGTTCTTCAAAATAGAATTTCTAAAATAATCTTGAAGCACAAAATACAGCTTTGAATTATCAACAATGTTTAACTTTTCATCCGTCTGTTTGCGCAAAATAGCGTTTCCGGTAGAGTGGAACGTAGCAATTGGGCAATCAATCTTCAAGTCCTTGTTGAGCTTGTCCCGAAGTTCTTGAACGGCTTTGTTAGTAAAAGATACTACGAGAATTTGCGAAGGCTGAACGCCTTTTTTCTCAACTAAATATTTAACCTTGGCTGCAACGGTCGTGGTCTTTCCCGCGCCCGCACCGGCAATAACCAAGCAGTAATCTTCGTCAGTTAAAATAACACGACGCTGATCTTCATCAAGTTTAATTTGAGGATCGACATCACGAAGAATGTTGTCCAAGTATTTCTTCTCTTCGCTCATAGCACGATTTATATAGGAATCATTATGAGCATCAATCAATTCCTCAAAGTGACTATAACACGAAAAGGTCTCTTGAACTTCCTTTTCATCAACTCCGTTAGTCTGACAAAAAGAACCGAGCATACCGCTATTTTCAAGCACAGCAAAATACTCGACGACCTTCTTTTCGTCAAGCAATCTTGCGCGGTATTCGCTTTTAGGGATATAGCGGTTATCCGATAAAAGCGAATTCATATATGCTTTAAGAGCCAAAAGTTTTATACATTCAGGATTTTCGATAGTTCGGCTCGTCGGTTCAACAACAATATCAACACTCTTTTTTCTGAAGAGCTTAGATAAGAATCCCATAGATATGCCTTTCTTCTATTGTAAAATTATTCTGCCGATGTGCCAGACTTAATCCACGCATCTACTTCATCAATTTTGAATTTCCACTGACGTCCTACCTTTTGAGCAGGCATATTTTTAGTTTCAATCCATTTGAAAACAGTATCGCGACTTACACCAAGATACTCGCATATTTCTTTGAGAGAGTACCATCTATTTGTTATTTCCATCCATACCACCTCATCATAAGTCAATAAGATATAAGTATTATAGCACATTCTTATTTGGATTTCAATAGTATAAAGTCGATTTGAGTAGTTTATAATCGAGAAAAACTATAAAATTTACGTGTCAAAGCCATTGCATAACAAGTTCAGACAGAAAAAGCTGTGATCTGTGCCGTTATGTAACGGCTTTTTCTTTTTGCTCGCGGGCGGTATTTTTTGAAAATGGGGGTGCGGTTTTGCCTTTGCCAAGGCTACTAAGTAGAGAGCTTTTTATTAAAACGTCTAAGTTTTTCTGCAAATCTTACTTTTATATAAGTGGAGAAATCAATTTCCAAGATATACCCCCTAAAAACAGCAGTTTGAGGGCAATAAATGAGGATGTTTTCTTTTAGACCTTAACTTTCGCCATTTCCCAAGGCTTCTATATGAGGGGATATTGTAAACATACTTTGAATTTTTGAAAAAGTACCCTACCAAATGGCATTTCCCGTGGCTATTAAGTGAGGGGCTATATAATTTGAGTTGCTCAAAGTGTTTGTGAAGCGGCATATATAGTGAGAAGCTTTTTCAAGAAGGGGTCAAAAGGTGACACCTTCGTGTGCTAAAATTCTTTCACGAATGCGACAGTAGGTGTCATATTCACCTGCTAAAATACCCGTGAACAATCTGTAAATTATAGCCTTTTCGATTGCTCAAATGCTCCCTGAATTCCCTTGTAAAGTGAGGGCAATTATAAACTTTCTGAAAACTTTTGAATTTTATTGCACTTTTTGTGCTTTTTCGCTGGCTACCAATTGAGGGGATATATGAAATCCTTGGTGTGCTATGAGAAGAAAATCTGTAAACAAATTGTAAAAGATCGCCGTTTGAGGTGGTAAGCACCCCTGTTTTTTCCTTTGGATAAGTGAGGGGATTAAATCCTTTTTGGAAAATTTCAATATAATTGCCCTTTTTATATCTTCTCGGTGGCTACTACTTGAGGGGATAAAGCTATCATTCGTAATTTGAATACTACCCCCATAATGTATTCCGCATATCTGATAACTGCCCCCACAAATTACCGTTCCTTGACAATTTAATAACGCCGTGTGGATATGACCGTAGGCGAAGTGTGCCAAGAAAGACGAGAGTCCGAGCGCGCCAATACGGGAAACATCGCAAAGAGCTTGGGATAGGAGAACAGCGCACGGATATAAACCATTCGTTACCTCCCGCAAGGTAGCAGATTGTGAGGTCGTTAGCGGCGGGCATACATCAAGTCGAGTAAGCGTCGCAAATCAAAGCGCGTAAGGAGGCGATAAATCGCAACGCATCATCGGCTTAATCTCAATTTATTGGAGGAAATGCCTATTGAAACAAACGAAAGACACTATTAAGGAAAACGTCATCACCCGCCGCATCGGAAGCACGACCTACAAGCTGAAGGTGCATTTCAGCGAAAACGCAACAGAAACAATGGAGGAGAAAATTTTACGAATGGTTAAAAATGAGTCTTTGACAAAAGGCAGACACGTGGAGCTTGAGGAAAGTCCAAGCAAAAGCGTGTGTCTGCCCGCAAATCAAATGGAAACATTTGATTTGCCCATTGAAAAATCTGAAATTTGTGGTATAATAGAGTCACCACAAATGAGCCGACAGTCTGAAAGGAGCGCAGTATGAGCGTGAAACAGACTGTGGGACAGGATCCCAACAAAATTACGGCATTGTACGAGAGACTTTCCCGTGACGATGACCAAGTTGGCGATAGTAATTCTATCGTGAATCAGAAAAAGTACCTCGAAGGCTATGCGGCACAGAGAGGATACACGAACGTCCAACACTACACCGATGACGGGTGGAGTGGAGGAAACTTTGACCGACCTGCGTGGAAGCAGTTGGTAGCGGATATTGAAGCCGGAAAGGTGGCTCACGTCTTGGTAAAGGATATGAGCCGAATCGGCAGAGATTATCTACAGACAGGCTTTTACACCGAGGTGATGTTCCGTCAACACGGCGTTCACTTCGTTGCGATTGCCAACGGAGTGGACAGCGACGATCAGAACAGCAATGAGTTCGCCCCGTTCCTCAACATAATGAACGAGTGGTATTTGCGAGATCTGAGCCGCAAACAACGCACCGCTATCCGAGTCAAGGGAGAATCGGGCAAGCCGACTACCAACTCTGCCATCTACGGCTACAAGAAGCAACCGGAAGATAAGTACACTTGGTATGTTGATGAAGAAGCGGCGGTGGTCGTGCGCCGTATCTTTCAACTGACCATTGAGGGCAAAGGACCCTATGACATTGCCCGTATCCTTTTTGATGATAAGGTTGAAACCCCTGCTGTGTATTTCGGTAAGCAGAACAAGGGTATATGGAAAAGCAAAGAGGAATTTCCCAATCCGTATAATTGGAGTGGCTATATCGTCAGTCAAATACTTTCCAAGCCCGAATATATGGGGCATACCGTCAATTTTCGTTCGCATAAGCAATCCTATAAGGACAGAACGGCAATCAAGATTCCTCAAGAAGAATGGCTGATCTTTGAGAACACCCACGAAGCCATTGTGGATAAAGAAACGTGGGAGCTTGCTCAAAAGCTCCGTAAGACACCGAGGCGCATTGATACTTGGGGCGAAGCAAATCCCTTAACGGGACTTTTATATTGTGCGGATTGCGGTGCAAAGATGTATAACCACCGTTCCAAAGGCGGTACGGAAAACACTCCCTATCCCTCGGACTTCTTTGATTGCTCCACTTATACGCTTGCGCACCAAAAGCACGATACGGCTTGTTGCGGACATTATATCTCAACGAAGGCTTTGCGTTCGCTCATCCTTGAAACCGTCCGAGCCGCCGCTACTTACGCTATCTCCAATCAAGAAGAATTTGCGGCAAAGGTACGCGCGACTTCAGAGCTACGGCAAAAGGAAACGGCAAAGGACACCAAGAGGAGATTGAACAGAGATCGTAAGCGCATTGACGAGCTTGATAATATCATCAAGAAGCTCTATGAGTCATTTGCGGTAGGTCGCATCACAGATGAACGCTTTGACACCCTTCTTGTAGAATACGAAGCCGAGCAAAAGGATCTGCAAGCGTCGGTAAAGGCAGACGAGGAACGCCTATCCTCTTTTGAAGAAGACACCGCCCGCGTGGAGCAGTTTATGGAGCTTGCCAAGAAATACACCGATTTTTCCGAGCTTACCACACCGATGATAAACGAGTTTATCGAAAAGATCATCGTCCACGCTCCCGAAAAGTTAGACGGTGACAGAGTGCAGGAGATCGAGATCTATCTGAAATTTATCGGGCATTTGGAGCTTCCCGCGCCCGAGCTTACGGCAGAGGAAATCAAGCGGCAGGAACAACTCAAACGTCATCGTATTCGAAGCCGTGAACGCTATCAGCTTATTAAAGCGGGCGAACACGCCGTTGGACAGCCGTTCAAGCTGACTTGCAAGTGCTGCGGCAAGGAATTTGAGGCAAGAAGCTCCGCTACGATGTACTGCAGTAAAAGTTGCAGAGCGAAGTATTACCGACAGGAAGCGGCAAAAGAGCGAAGCCGAGATATTGTCTGTGCGAACTGCGGCAAGGAATTTACGACCACGCGCTCAGACGTGAAGTATTGCTCCGAGGAATGCCGATACGAAGCACAAATCAAAGGTCGGCAGATACGAAATGCCGCTAAAACAAATAACGAATAATACGCCAAAGGCGACTTGTGAACGAACGCAGGTCGCCTTTTTCTATCCCCAAATCTCATATCACGGAGGCATTTACAAATGTTAGAAGAACAGAAAAGATTGATACAAGAACGACACCGCTTGGAGCAGGCACAAATGCGAGATCGGGCAAAGGAGCGCAAGGCAAGAACAAGGCGGCTCATACAAGAGGGCGCGATATTGGAGAAAGTATTTCCGCAAGTAGCCACGATGAGCCTTGACGAATTGGAGGAATATCTATGCGGAATAGCAAGGCAAATATGAGTGTTGGGGCGTTCGGGCAACCGAGCGTCCCGCTATCTTTATCCCGAAGGGCGCACTTACTCACCACTCGCAAAGCGAATGGTGTACTGCCTACGGCAGACGTGCGCTCTGCGAGGCGAAGGAGGTGATCGCCTATCGCCATATACCATCTTGAAGCGAAAGTCATCACTCGTGGCACAGGTCGCTCCGCAGTAGCCGCTGCCGCCTATATGAGCTGCTCCCACATCTATAACGATTACGACGGCTTTACCCACGATTACACCCGAAAGCGGGGACTTATCTATGAGCAGGTGTTTTTGCCCGACAATGCCCCAAAGGAGTGGTCAGACCGAAGCGTATTATGGAACGCCGTGGAAGAAGCCGAAAAGACGAAGGATAGCCGCCTCTCCCGTGAGCTTATCATTGCCTTACCCGTAGAGTTCGACCTATCGGTTTGGGAGAGGATGCTGCAAGAATATATCAAGCGGAATTTCGTAAACAGAGGTATGTGTGCTGACCTTTGTATTCACGATACCGACGGGCATAATCCACACGCTCATATTATGCTGACGGTGCGCCCCTTGAACAAGGACGGCACTTGGCAACGCAAGACCGAAAAGGAATATCTGTGTGTCCGTAACAGAGAGGAACGCGGCTTTACCTCTGCCGAATACAAGGCGGTGCAGAACGAGGGATGGGAGAAGCAGTATTTATACAAGATCGGCAAGAAAAAAGAATACCTCCCGCCATCAAAAGCGGAAGGCTTGGAGCGCGTGAACAAGTATCCGAAAAGCACGAAGTACGGCAGACAAAATCCTATCTCGGAGGCGTGGAACAGCGAGGAAACTCTACTTGAATGGAGGGAGCGTTGGGCAAGCCTTGTCAATTCCTATTTCAAAGAATTTGAAATGGACGAGAGCATCGACCACCGTAGCTTTCGGGCAAGGGATATTAAGAAGCAGCCTACCGTTCACGTTGGCGTTTCGGGCTTTGCCATCTTCAAAAAGAAACGCTATTGCGACCGCTACGAGCTAAACCGATTGATACAGCAGGACAATCAATTTATTGATGACATCGTGAAGACCATTGAGTATTTGGTGAAAACCATTGCCTTGGCGGTAGGTGCGATTGCCGAAGCCCTTGAGGTTGCCCGCGTGGAGTTGATCTGTCTGAAATACAGAGAACGCCGCTTGAATATCGCGCACACAACGGGAGCGTATTACCACGAATACGACAAGGAGCGTTTGAAATCCTACCACGCTCTGACAGAGCAGATCGAGCAGAAAACGAGTGAGCGAAACGAAGCAATCAAGGAAAGCAAGCGTTTCTTTCTCAAAGCCGATAGGCGCGCAGAGCTTACACGGATTATTTCAAAGCTGACCAACGAAATGGAGAGCCGACGTAATATGCTTCTTGAATACTTGAAGTGCAAGAGTACCGACGATATTTCGCAAGCCGAGACACGTATCAAAGAAGCTGAAGAAAACTTGCCGAAAATCCAAGCCGAGTGGGATAAGACCGACGAGGCTTTGGAAGAAGCTATTTCCGAATACGGTAAGCTAAAAGCAAAGGCAAGCGACTTTGACAAGGACGAGCTTGACAACGCCCGTAAGCTAATCCGCACCGACAAGGAGAGCGAAGCAAGGAAGAAGATCGAAGCGGAACACGGAAGATGTAACGACCAAGATTTTGATGATAGTAAGGAGTATATCAACAAGCGCATTGGAGAATATGACGAGCCGCCGAAGAAAGAATCGGAAGTAAAACCTGTCTATGAAGCTCCACCGCAAGAAACACAAGAGCGCAAAGCTCCGAGCAAATCCAAACGAGAGCGTGATGGATGGGATAGGTAGCACAATCGGGGCGAAATCCCATATTTTTAGCCCTCGTTCCGCAATGAAACGAGGACTAACAAAAAAATATTTAAGGTTTTTGCAACTTTTGCAGAAAAACCCCTTGACAAATCTCTTCTCAAAAACTGCTGCTCGGCAAGTATGCCGAAGAACAGCGATTCCGCAATCCGAGATACTATATCGACGACGGATATTCGGGAAGCAACTTCGATAGACCTGCGTTTAAGCGTCTGATCGAGGATGTGGAGAACGGAGAAATAGCGACGATCATCGTCAAGGATATGTCAAGATTCGGGCGCGACCACATACTCGTGGGATATTACACGAAATACTTTCTGCCCGAAGCGGACGTGCGGTTTATCGCCGTGTACGACCAAGTGGACAGCGAGAAAAACGCAGACGATGACATTACCCCTTTCCGCAATATCCTCAACGAGATGTACGCCAAAGATTGCAGTAAAAAAATCAAAGCCGTCATTCGTGCCAAAGGCAACAATGGAAAACATATCACCACATTGCCCCCGCTCGGATACAGAAAGGATCCTGACAATAAAGAAAAGTGGGTGATCGAAGAACAAGGCGCAACCATCGTAAGAGAGATATTTTCTCTCTGCGTTCAGGGTTACGGCCCGACGCAAATCGCAAGGATACTGACCGAACGAAAGATTGATACGCCCGTGATTCACTTTCATAAGCACGGACTTCCCACATCGATGAAGATAAAGGAAAAATCGGAAATCTGGTGTCAGCGAACGGTTGCAAGGATTTTGGAAAATTTGGTATATACGGGCTGTACCGTCAACTTCAAGTCTTACAAAAAGTCCTATAAAAGCAAACGTTCGCTTTCAAATCCAAGAGAGAATTGGGCAATCTTTGAAGACACGCAGGAAGCGATTATCGACAAAGAAACCTTTGACACCGTGCAGAAAATCCGAAACGGACGACGCAGACCAAGCGATTTGGGCGAAATGAATATGCTTTCGGGAATGCTCTATTGTGCCGACTGCGGCAAAAAGATGTATTTATGCAGATGTTCCACCGTCAAGCAAGCGGAATACTTCAACTGTTCGTCTTACCGAAAGCAAAAGAAACGCACCTGTACATCGCATCAGATTACGGCTCACGCCGTGGAAGAAATGATCGCGGACGACTTACGGTTTACCGTTCGGTTTGCAAACGAACAGAAAGAGCAATTCCTCGAACTTCTCAAACGCAAGGCAGACCTTACCGAAAGGAAAACGCTGAACGCGAATCTTCGGGAATCGGAAGAAGCCGAAATCCGAATGAAAGCATTGGACAAAATCATCCAAAGCCTTTATGAGGACAAGGTAGAAAACAAAATCTCGGAAGAACGGTATCTGAAACTGAGCGACGCTTACGAGCAGGAACAAAAAGCCTTGACGGAACGATTGAAAACCCTGTGCGAAGAAACGGAACGGTTCAAAACGAAAACGGATCAGATTCAACGGTTTATGGCGTTAGTCAGAAAGTACAGCGAATTTGAAACGCTGACGCCCGAAATCTTACGGGCATTCATAGACAGAGTTCTGATTTATGAAAAGGAAAAGATTGACGGTCATTACAGACACACAATTGAGATTGTCTACAACTTCGTAGGTGCGGTAGAAATCCCCGCTTTGGATAATCTCGACAAATAGAAATATGAGAAAAGGCGCGACTTTGCGCCGCGCCTCTCTCTCAAAAACCTTACCTGTACTTCTTCCCTATGGGTACAATGGTAATGTCAAATTTCTTTTCTTTTTGTCGAAAATCGGAAGATACCGGCAATCGGAAAAGGCTACCGGAATTCAAATCGCCGGAATCATCGATTGCAAAACGAACCGGAACGGTTTATAGTGAAATGGAAAGAAGTGCTTTTCGTCGCTTTTTCGGATCGGGAGGGAAAAATGAAACCTTTTGTCGAAGTCGTCGCGGCGTTGATCGGGGAAGGAGATCGCTTTTTGATCTGTCAGCGACCGGCAGAAAAAGCCAGAGGCTTGCTTTGGGAATTCGTCGGCGGCAAGGTGGAAAAGGGGGAGACGAAAGAAGAAGCCCTGATCCGCGAGTGCCGTGAGGAGTTGGCGATCGAAGTGGAGCCGCAGGAAGTTTTCGATGAAGTCACGCACGATTATCCCGACATCACCGTACATCTGACCCTGTTTCGGTGCGTGCTGACGAAAGGTCCTCTCCGCTTATTAGAACATCGCGATGCCCGATGGATCACACCGGAAGAAATTCCGCTTTTTGAATTTTGTCCTGCCGATGTCGATATTTTGAAAAAAATACAGCAAACCTTTTAATAAGAGGATTTTATCCGTAAAATTTCGGGATATTTTTCGCCACTGAACGAGTGAAATTTTTTTCGGCTACCGCAAATCATGGAAATAAAATACCGCAAATCATGGAAGTTTTTACCCTCAAATCATGGAAACGCGGTTATGATTCAGGCATTGGCTTCCGTTCTCGCCGAAGTTTTGCCGGACAGGGCATTTATCGGCGATTCTGAAACAGCATTATAAAGGAAAAGTTGAATTCGGGAAGCGCGAACATATAATTATGAGGTTGCGACAACGATTTTTTTGACATTTCTTTTGACAAGTAGCATAAAAAAATGCGCCTCTGCCGAGCAAGTCCGACTTTATTTAAAAAATACGCTATTTTGTCAATATCAATTGCAAACAAAAATCAGAAATGATAAAGTGAAATTGCAAATATGAGTTGCCAAAAAGATTTAGTTATAGCCTGCGTACTTAAAATGAAACTTAAAAAGCAGGAAGATTAAAGTTAAATTTTGGCGCGGTACTTGTGCATAATAGGGGGAACATCTATGATATCTGCGAAAAAAGAGAATATACGGCGCGGTATTCTTGGCTTTTTGGCTGTTACCGGATTGACTTTGACCTCAGGCGGGTTATTCGGTAAAGCAAGCGCGGTGAAAGCGGAGGCTCAGACAGATTCGATCGTCATGACCGGATTTGCAAACGGAACAGCATCCAGTTACGTCACAACGCTTACTACCGGAACTTCAACAGGAGGGTTGAGTGTTTCGGCATGTAACTACAATCCGAAAACCGGTCAAATCAGAGGAAACCAAACCAGTGCTTCGACTAATTTCTATTTGTACAATAACGAGGCGGTTTTAGGAAACATTACAAAAATCGAACTGACTACAACTTCAAGCGGATCTTTCAGCACCGGCATGTACATCTCCGTGGGACAGGATTCGCAGGCTGACGTCACGACGGTTACAGACGGAATTCAGGGAACAAAAAGCACCGATTCCAAAACCATTACGTGGACTTTCAGCGAAATGGACGGCTATACATATTTCAAGATGCTTTCTGCCGCTAAATTTACGACCGGAACGGTTACTGGTGCGGTAGTCAACATTGAATACAGTACAGAGACAAAATACGCCGTCACATTAAATGCAGACGGTGGCGAGTGCGAGTCTTCTGAATTGATAACGGAAGAAGGGAAAGTGGTTCTTCCGACCCCGACGAAAGATGGATATGCTTTTAAGGGGTGGAAAGAAGAAAACACGGAAACTGTTCACGATGCGGGTGAATTTGTTCCGACAGAGAATATCACCTTGATTGCTCAATGGGAATTGATCACGACCCCGACGATAACCGTTTCATTGGACGATACGGTCATCGACAATACAATTAAAGTAGGCAGTAGCGGCTATATTCACGCAACGTTATTGAATGCCGCGAGCGTCACGGAAAACGATATCGTATGGACAAGTAGCGATCCGGAGGTTGCGACTTTCGATGCGAACGAATTTGTCATTGTCGATTCGGAAGCCGTCATCGTATTGAAAGGATTAAAAAGTGGTACGACGACGATTTCTGCGGAGATGACGGTAGATGGACAAAAGTACGTAAGCAATGCAATCGATTTGACGGTTGTTCATCCTGTGGAAGAAATCGAAACATTGGCGTGTTTGGGTGTCAATTACGCCAGCCGTTCGGTCACCTATACAGACGAATCGTTAAACTTCGCCGGTTCTCAGAGTTTCACCGGTTCTGCAAGCAAAAATAGCGTTGAAGATGTATCCGGCGTTCTTCCTTCCGGTATGCAGGGAGGCGCGCGGTTGGAGTATTGCACAAACGATTCGATCAATCACTATTTAAATAGTACGAGTGGATTCAGATTATATAAAGACGCTTCTTTAAATGGTGGCTCTTTGAAGTTTACGCTTACAGATGTTTCCGTTAAGTCGCTCACCGTTGATGCCAGCAATTATGGGTATGGAACTTTGATTTTAGACGGAACTTCTTCCGCCTTGACGGAGGGCGCAATTGAAATCCCGGCCGGCACGAAAGAAATCGTCATCCAAAACACCGGAACGGATCGGTTAGATATTTCGGGAATTACGCTTACGTATGATGCGATTGCCCTTACCTGCACGGATGCGCGCTTACGCTTTGGATTTACGCTTCCGAGCGATTTGTATGATCTGGACAAGATTTCCGCTGTGGGAGTGGCCTTAACGGTCAACAATGTTCAAAAAGAAGTTGAGTTGGATTTGGAAGAAAACAAAACCGTTAATGAAGACGGCTCTTCGACTTATATCACGGCTTTGACGGGAATTCCTGTTGAGGCTTGGACGACTGATGTTACGGCAACGCCTTACGTGATTCTCGATTCGGTAAGATACGATCTGGAAACAGTGACTTGGTCTGTCAGCAGTCTCGTCGATCACTATTTGCAAAACGGATTTGCGGATAATGCAGTCCTGAATGCCATGAAAGCCCAAATTCAGTAAAGGAGGAAAGTAAAATGAAAAAGAATTATCATTCGCCTGAGATAGAAATAATGGAGATTTCCAAAGAAGATATCGTCACGACTTCGGCTTCCGTCACGTTCGGCGGACCGGACGAAGAAAAAGACGGACTGATCGATTGGGGAGAGTTCTTTAAGTAAAAAAGAGAAATGGTTGAGGTTGCTCAGCCATTTCTTTCATTGCTTAGTAAAGAGGATTAAAAAATGAAAAGAAAATTTCTTCTCTTTCTAACCGCTTTGGTTCTGTTCTCTTGCGGAAATTCAAGCGATACTTCGAGTTTGAGTTCTTTGGAAAATTCAAACGAACCCGCCACATCTTCCGTTTGCGAAGAGGACAGTTCAGAAGAGACGAGCGCATCGTCCGAATTCTCTTCCGAGAAAGATTCTACGGAACAGGATTCGCAACTTTCTTCTGGATTTGAAGCGTCTTCATCGGATTCTTCCAAGACAGAAGGAACCGATTTTCCATGGGTTCATTAAAGTTTCGTATGGTTTAAAGAAATAATCCCTAAACTAATTTAGGGGTTATTTTTTTATGAAAGCCAGGATTACGGATTTGAAAGCGCGTCAGGTTCTCTCGTCGAGAGGCGAACCGACGGTCGAAGTGGAACTGACGTTGAACGACGCGTACAAGGGAGTGAGCATCGTTCCTTCCGGCGCATCGAAAGGAAAGTACGAGGCCAAGGAACTGAAAGACGGCAATGCCCAGGTGTACAGGGGGAAAAGCGTCTATCACGTCTGCAAGACGATCAACAAGGAATTGCACGATTATCTGGTGGGCAGAGAATTCGCTTCGCCGAGAGAACTGGACGAGTTTCTGCTGTTCCTGGATGGCACGAAGAACAAGCGGAGATACGGCGGAAACGGATTGCTGGGCATATCCGTCTCCTATCTGAAAGCGTTGAGCGCCTTGTCTTCCATGGAAGTCTACCGTTTCATCGGCGGGATCGATCTTCATCGTTTTCCCGTACCGATGATGAACGTCATCAACGGCGGCGCGCACGTCAACAATTCGCTCGATATTCAGGAGTTTATGATCGTTCCCGTCGGCGCTTCGGATATGGAAGAAGCCGTCCGCTGGTGCGTGGAAGTCTATTATAGTCTCAAAGAGGCGTTGCAGAAAAAAGGATTTGCCACCAGCGTGGGCGACGAAGGCGGTTTCGCGCCCGATTTCAAGAGCGAAGAAGAGGCGCTCGGGGTGTTGACGGAAGCCATTTACGCCGCCGGATACACATCGGGGAAAGACTTTAAAATCAGTCTGGACGTCGCCGCAAGCGAGTGGAAGCGGAAAGACGGTTACTATCTTCCGAAGAAAAAACGATTGATGAGCCGGGAAGAACTGAGGGATTTTTATCTGGAAATCATCGAGAAGTTTCCGATTCTCTCCATCGAGGATCCCTTCGATCAGGAAGATTATCCGGCCTGGAAGGGATTTGCCGCGCAGGTGAAAGGTCGCGTGCTTGTCGTCGGGGACGACCTTTTTACGACCAATGAAAAGCGTTTAGCGATGGGCGTTGAAAAGAAACTTGCGGATTCGATCCTGATCAAGCCGAATCAGATCGGCACGATCGGCGAAACGCTGGATTGCATTCATCTGGCGCGAAAAAACGGGTTTAAAGTCATCTTATCCCACCGTTCCGGCGACAGCGAAGATTCTTTTATCAGCGATCTGGCTTACGGGGTGAACGCCGATTACGTCAAGTTCGGCGCGCCTTGCCGAAGCGAAAGAACGGCGAAATACAACCGGCTTTTGAAGATCGACTCCGAAATCAACGGTACGAAATGAGCGGACGTTCTTTCTCGGAAAACAAGCAAAGAACGTATTTCTGCATCGATTTAAAGACTTTTTACGCTTCGGTGGAATGCGTGATCCGTCAGTTGAATCCCTTTTCGACCGATCTGGTGGTCGCTGACCCGTCGAGAGGAAAAGGGGCGATCTGCCTCGCCGTTTCGCCGCATCTGAAAGAACTCGGCGTCCGGAACCGATGCCGGCTGTACGAGATTCCCGATTCGATCGCTTATCTGACCGCTTTGCCGAGGATGAGCCTGTATATCCGTTATTCGGCGCGCATTTACGGGATTTATCTGCGCTTCGTCGCCAAAGAGGATATTCACGTCTACTCGATCGACGAGGCCTTTCTCGACGTAACCGATTATCTGAGACTGTACCGGCTGACTCCGGAACTTCTGGCGGAAAAGATAATGAAAACCGTCCTCGACGAAACGGGGATTCCCTCCGCATGCGGGATCGGAACCAATCTGTATCTGGCCAAAGTGGCGCTGGACATTCTGGCGAAGCATCGGGAAAACGGGATCGCCGTCCTCGACGAAACGCGTTATCGCGAACAACTCGGCCGTCATCGTCCTCTGACGGATTTCTGGCAGATCGGTAGCGGAATCGCCCGTCGGCTGGAAAGTCACGGCTATTATTATCTCGAAGACGTCGCCGAAGCGGATCCGCGGATCCTTTACGGCTTGTTCGGCGTCAATGCCGAATACCTGATCGATCACGCCAGAGGGGTCGAACCCTGCACGATCGAAGAGATCCACAATTATAAGGTCGAATCCCGTTCCGTTTCATCGGGACAGGTGCTTTTCGAGGATTACGATTTTGAAAAAGCGGAATTGGTCGTCAAGGAAATGGTTGAGTTGGCCTGTCTCGACCTGAGCGAAAGGCATTTAGTCGCTTCCGGGATCGGACTTTCCGTCGGTTATTCCAAAGAAAGAATACCGCGTTCCGGCGGAAGCGCGAAACTGACGAATACGACGAACAGTTTCCGCCTTCTTCTTCCTCGCTTTCTCGAACTGTATCGGAAGACGACGAAGAGGGAGACGCCGATCCGGAAGATCACGGTCTTTTTTTCGGACGTGAAAGACGAACTGTACGAGCAATACGACTTGTTTACCGATCGGGAAGAAGCCCGAAAAGATGTCCGCTTGCAGAAAACGCTGGTGAAAATCAAGAAAAAGTACGGAAAAAGCGCGGTGATGCGCGGCATGAATCTGGAAAAAGGGGCGACGACGTTGAAACGGAACAAACTGATCGGAGGTCACAATGGCGAATAGAAAAAAAGCCGACCGGGCGAAGCAATTCATTCCTTTCGATGCTCTGAAAGGGTTCCGCGAGGCCCTGAAAGCAGAGGAGAAGAGAGTCGTTGAACGGAAAGAACTCCCGGAAATCGACGCAGAAACGCTGAACCGGGTTCTTCTCGACGTGAAAAAGAATGATCAAGTCAGAGTCGTCTATTTTGAAGACGGTGAATATTTGGAAGCGGAAGGCGCGGTCGTTTCCGTCGACCGGACAGAAAGAAAGATCCGGATCGTCCGGAAATGGATCCGCTTCGACGACCTTTTCCTTCTGGAAATCGTCCGCCGATAAAATTTTCTGATGCGAACGAAGCGAAATCCTGTATAATGAAAGCAGGTGAGGTTTTGTGAAAAAAAAGAAAAGCCGTCTGTTCGGCACGATCATTCTGAGCGCGATGATTTTAACCGGTTGTCGGGTCCATCCGGACGGTTCCGTTTCGGAAACATCTTTTACGGGAAATTCATCGGGTTCTTTTCCGGTTTCGGAAAGCACGTCGGCGCTTTCGAGTTCGGCGATTTCGGAAGTCTCTTCGCTTCCGTTCGGAGTCGAAGACCTGCATGAGGGCTATTACGCTTCGATCGTTTCGTGGGAAAACGGCGAAGATCTGAAAAGGCAGTTGCAGGCGTTGATCGCGTCGGACATCGTCTTTCAGCCGTATCATTCCAATTGGGAAGTCAACGCGCTGGCCGATCAGTCTCAGACGAATTTCGACAAGGTCGAACAAGTGTATTCCAAAGAGGAAATTCTGAAAAGCGAAACCAATTACAACGGAAAAGGCTGGCAGAAAGAACATGCGTTCTGTCAGTCGTTGATGAACCACTATGTCAGCGGAAAAACGATCAATGTCGCTTTGGACGGAAGCACGGAACTCCGTTCGATCGGTTTCAACGACGACGGATTCGTTCTCCTTTTTGAAGGCGAAATGGTTTATCCGTCCGCGCTTTCGATTCTGGAAAGCGGGCAGGAAAGTCCGTCGGTCTATACCTTTTCGGGCGGAAATCTCCTGAAAGACGGCGTTTTCTTTTCTTCGGTTGCCGCTTTGAGCGCGGCGGAAAAGGGAAACGGCAGAACGGACATTATGCTCCTTCCGGAAGGAGGGGAAGAAGTAAATCTGGGCGAATTGGTTTCGCTCACTTTTTCCCGTCCGGAAGAAGGTTCGAAAGGCGGCGTGGCCAGCGATTATCACAATCTGTTCGCTTCGTTTTATTCGGGCAATACGGCCAGAGGGAACAAGGAACTCGGCACGGCAACCGGCACGATCACTTCGCAGGGCGACGACTATCGGGCCGATACGCTTCACTTCGAGCCGGGCGATACGGACAAAGGACTTCTTTCCCGCGCGATTCTCTACATGGATACCTGCTATTCGGATCTCCGCCTCGAAGAGGGGAGTTACACGATGAACGATGTGCTTCTGAACGGCTACGGCATGCACGGCAACCGGTCTGAATTGGTTTCGTGGGCTTCTTCTTTCGACGTCGACGTTCACGAATACCAGCACAACGAGGTCGTCTTTTCGTATCAGAAGAACCGGAATCCGTACATCGACTTTCCGATGTTCGTCGATTACGTCTACGGCGACAAGCGCGATCTGGCGGGAACGATCGAAGACGTTTTGCCTTCGTCGAGTTTCCTGCAATTGAAAATGAATGAAAAGAACTACCGGAATCTGGCGATCGAAAGCGTCCGTTACGACTATCGGGTCGGCGAAACCTTTACGCGCGCCGATGTCGGCAAGGCTTATACGGTGTATACCGATCTGTCGAAAGACGAAACGGACGTCGGTTCGCTTTCTTTCTCGCTGAACGACGGCTATGCGTTCACGGAAAAGGACGTGGGAACCCAAGACGTGGTCGTCAGCGACGGAAAGACGTCGGTTACGTATTCGATCACCATTTCGGAGGAAGACGCGAACAAGGATTTTGAATACATCTATTCGTTCATCAAGGACGGAAAAGCCAATTCGGAGTTGCTGAAAGGCTTATCCTCGACGAATCCTCTGGAAGTGAGCCTGGACGCGCTGGATTTCGCTTTCTCGATGGAAAGCGGCGCGCGGGGAACCGGGAACAAGGATAAAGGCGTGGCGTTCGGAAGCGGAACGGCACCGGCGGGAACCGTCGTCATCGAATCGCTGAATGCGATCCGGATCGGCGAATTGTCGAAAATCAAGGAAGTGCAGATCAACGCTTCTTCCGCTTCGGGAGGCACGTATCTTCTTCAAGTGTATGTCGGCGACGTACTTCTGGGCGAAGTCACTAGCGGAAACACGACGGCGCGGGTTTTCTTCTTTCCGTGTGAGACGCCGGTCGAGGGAAAACTGAAAATCGTCTTTTCGGGATTGACGAAAACGCTTTATCTGAAAGAAATTTCCATCGATTTGACAGATTGATAGTCAACTTTTCTTCTTTGTGGTATCATAAAAAGCAAGATTGCCTTCGAGGATCCGAAAGGGGAACAAATGAACATAGATGTACGCGTATCCGATAAAAATTACACGATCGTGCTGGAAAGAGGCGCTTTGTCTCATTTCGGCGCCGATCCCGTTTTTTCGGCCGCGAAAGTCCTGATTCTCAGCGACGACGGCGTACCGGAAATCTATCGGAAAAGGCTTTGCAAAGCGATCCGAAACGCTTTTTGCCTGACGATCCGACAGGGAGAGCAGGCCAAATCGGCGGAGAATTTTCTCAACGTTCAGCGCTTCCTTCTCGAACATCAGTTTCAGAAGAGCGATATCTTGCTTTCTCTGGGCGGAGGCGTGATTTCCGATCTGGGGGCGTTTTCGGCTTCGGTTTACAAGCGCGGCATGCGCTTTATCGCCGTGCCGACGACGACGTTAAGCATGATCGACGCTTCGGTGGGCGGAAAAAACGGCATCAATTTTCAGGGCGTGAAGAATATGATCGGAACGTACTATCACCCCGATCGGGTGCTGATCGATCCGGACACGCTGAAAACGCTGCCGCGGCGGCACTTGATCAACGGATTGATCGAAGCCTTGAAGACCGGATTGATTCTGAATCCGGAATTGTATCGCCTCTTCCGGGATCGGGAATACGAGGAACAAATCGATCGGGTGATCGAACTATCGCTGAGAAGCAAGATCGCGGTGGTCGAGGAAGATGAAAAAGAGGCGGGCAGACGCATGATTCTCAATTTCGGACACACGCTGGCTCATGCGTTTGAAAGCATCGGACATCTGAACGAAATCTATCACGGCGAGGCCGTCGCTTCCGGCATGCTCTACATGATCGACGATCCGGCTCTGAAAAGGGAAGTCAAAGGAATTCTCGAAGAAATGCAGGTGCCGCTTTGGAAGATCGCGGATCCGGAAGAAGTGATCCGTTATGTGGAAAACGATAAAAAATGGCGCAAAGGCGCGCTGAATCTGGTCCTGGTGAAAGAAGTCGGAAAGGGAGAGATCGTCTCTTCCGACATCGCGGAGGTCAGAAGAAGAATCGGAGGCGAAGAAAATGAGTACGATCGGAAATCTGTTTAAAGTCACCGTTTTCGGCGAATCGCACGGTCCCCAGATCGGCGTGGTGATTTCCGGCGTTCCGTCGGGAACGGAAATCGACTTTTCCCGGCTGAATCGGGCGCTGAAATGGCGGAGGGGAATCGAGGAACTGTCCACGTCGAGAAGAGAACAGGACGATTTCCGGATCGTTTCCGGCTTTTTTAACGGAAGAACGACCGGCGCGCCTCTGACGTTTCTCCTCGACAACAAGGACGTCGACGATGCGGTGTATGCCCGCGAAATCGTCCGTCCTTCGCACGCGGATTACTACGCCGAAGTGAAGTACCGCGGATTTCAGGACTATCGGGGAGGAGGCCCTTTTTCCGGGCGGTTGAGCGCCTGTTACGTGATCGCCGGCACGATCGCGGAATCGCTTCTGAACCGGAAAGGAATTGCGCTGGCTTCCCGCGTCAAACGGATTTACGATGTCGACGATGCGGATCCTTCCGCGCCGGTCGAAACGCTGATCCGCGACCTGAACGAGCAGATCTTTCCGACTTTTTCCGAAGAAAAAAAGGCTTTGATGCAACAACGCATCCGGGAAGCGCGGGCGGAAGGGGATTCTCTGGGCGGAATCGTGGAAACCTACATCGACCTTCGCGCGCATTGGATCGGAGGACCGTTTTTCGATTCGGTCGAGAGCAAACTCGCTTCTTATCTGTTTGCTTTGGGCGGCGTCAAGGGGATCGCGTTCGGCGAGGGCTTCGGCTTTGTTCATCTCAAAGGAAGTCAGGCCAACGACGCCTACGGAATCGAAAACGGAGAAGTCGTCCTGAAAAGCAACCGGAATGGAGGGATTCTCGGCGGCATCGCGGGAAAGAATCCGATCGTCTTTTCCACCGTCGTCAAGCCGACGCCGTCGATCGGAAAAGAGCAGGAAACGGTCGATCTGAACCGAAAGAAAGAAGTCCGCGCGGTCATTCGGGGAAGACACGACCCGTGCATCGTACCCAGAGCCTTATACGGGATCAACGCTTTAAGCGCGATGGCGATCCTCGACCTCCTCATGGAAGAGTACGGAAGAGATTTTTTCCGGAGGGACGAATGAAAGCGTATCTGATCGGATATCCGTTGGGGTATTCCTATTCGCCGGAGATTCACCGCCTCTTCAACGAGAAAATCGATTACGCCGAAAAGCCGTTGAAAGAGGAAGAACTCGGACGCTTTCTGTCCGAAAAAGCCTTTGATGGTCTGAACGTGACGATTCCTTACAAGGAAAAGGTGCTTCCCTTTCTCGATGCGCTCGACGGCGCGGCGCGGGAAATCGGCGCGGTGAATACAATCGTCTGCCGGCAGAAGAAACTGATCGGATACAACACCGATCATCTGGGCGTGGCGAAAACCTTCGCCGATCACCGGATCGGCATCAAGGGAAAAACGGCGATGATTTTAGGAAGCGGCGGAACGTACCGGACGATCCGTTACGTGCTGGAAAAGGCGGGAGTTCAACGCATTTACGGCGTTTCCCGGAATCCGAAAAACGACGCGTGGATTTCCTATCCGGAAGCAATGAAAAAAGCGGACGTTCAGATTCTGATCAACGCGACGCCGGTGGGAACCTACCCCGATACGGATCAGACGCCGATCCGGCTGAACGCTTTTCCCCGCCTCGAATGCGTTTTCGACATGATCTACAATCCGTATCGGACGGCCCTTCTTCTGGAAGCCGAAGAACGGGGAATTCAGGCGATCAACGGATTGAAGACGTTGGTCGATCAGGCGGGATACGCGGAAGAACTTTTTCTTTCTTCTCCGATCGGCGAAGAGAAGTACCGAAGCGTGTATGCGACGGTGCGGCGGCGAAACCGCTCGATCGTGCTGATCGGCATGCCGGGTTCGGGAAAGTCGACCGTGGGGGCGTTATTAGCCGAACGCCTGCACACCGATTTCATCGACATCGACCGGGAAATCGAAAAGCAATGCCGTCTTTCGGTGAAGGAAATCTTCCGACGGCACGGCGAAGCGTATTTCCGGAGATTGGAAGAAGAGATTGCCGGACAGGCGGCGCTTTTAAAAGGAAAAGTGATCGCGACCGGAGGCGGTCTGGTTGAAAACGACCGCATCATGTCCTTATTTCGTCAGAACGGCATGCTGATTGCCTTACAGAGAGAGCCGGACGCCGCTTTGTTCGGAAAAGACCGTCCGAAACTGAACGATCGGGAGGATTATCTTTCGCTCTACGAAAGAAGAAAAGAAAAGTACGACCATTATGCAGATGCGACCGTGTCCAACGACGGTCGGCTGGAAGAAACGGTCGCGAAGGTGGTGGAAATCGATGAAAGTGCTGATTCTTAACGGCCCGAATCTCAATTTTCTGGGCATTCGGGAAAAGGAAATCTACGGGACGGCAACGTACAAAGAGGCGTGCCGGAAGATCCGGAATTACGCGAAAAAGAAGGGCGTTCGGGTGAAAATCCGGCAATCCAACGACGAGGGGAAACTGATCGGCTGGATTCAGAAAGCATATGTCCGGAAGTACGACGGCATCGTCTTCAATCCGGCCGCGTATACGCATACTTCCATCGCCTTGCTCGACGCGCTGAAAAGCGTTCAGATCCGCACGGTCGAAGTGCATATCAGCGACGTGGAGAAGCGGGAGGATTTTCGGAAAATCTCGTATATCGGCGAATACGCGGAAAAGAGGATCATCGGACACGGGATCGACGGTTATTGCGAAGCGATCGACGTGTTGAGGGGAGAGAGGAAACTATGATATTGACATTGGCAAACGATATTGAAGAGAAACAGATCGCTGCGATCGAGCGATATTTTCAGGCGTACGCCTGCAAGACGCTGATCATCAAGGGCGATAAGATCACTTCGTGCAACATCATCGGCGAAACGACGCGCATCGACGAAAACTCGGTCCGGGCGCTTTCCGGCGTCGAATCGGTCCGAAGAATCGCCACGCCGTACAAGCAGGTTTCCCGCGCTTTTCACAAAGAGGACACGATCGTTTCGATCGGCTCGCTTCAACTCGGCGGTCATTCGCCGATCGTCATCATGGGCGGTCCCTGTTCGGTAGAGAACGAAGAGCAGATCGACGACATCGCCCTCCACGTCAAAGCGGCGGGCGGGAAAATGCTTCGGGGCGGCGCGTATAAACCGCGCACGTCGCCGTATGCGTTTCAGGGTCTCGGCACGCGCGGCATTCTGGCCATGGCGGCGGCGGGAAAAAAGCACGGCCTTCCGATCGTGTCGGAACTGATGAGCGAAGATAAAATCGACGAATTTGAAAAATACGTCGACTTGATTCAGATCGGCGCGCGGAACATGCAGAACTTTGAACTCCTGAAAGCGGTGGGGCAGAGGACGACGAAACCGATCCTTTTGAAACGAGGAATGGCTTCGACGATCGAAGAGTGGCTGATGTCGGCGGAATACATCGTCGCATCGGGGAATCCGAACGTCATTCTCTGCGAAAGAGGAATCCGGACGTTTGAAAAGTATACGCGGAACACCCTCGATGTCAGCGTGATACCGCTGGTGAAAAAGTATTCGCATCTTCCGATCGTCATCGACCCGAGCCACGCGACGGGGAGCGGAGATCTGGTGGAAGCGATGTCTCTGGCTTCGATTGCCGCCGGGTGCGACGGACTGATCATCGAAGTGCACAATCAGCCGGAAAAGGCGTTCAGCGACGGGCAGCAATGCCTGAAATACGATCAGTTCGCTTCTCTGATCGAAAAAGGAAGAAAGATCGCCGAAGTCATCGGTCGGGAGATCTGAAATGGCGAGGGTATGCATTCGCGCCTCGCGGTGCACGGGTTCCGTTTCCGTGCCGTCTTCCAAAAGCGACGCCCACCGCAAGATCATTGCCGCCGGACTGGCTTTCGGCGAGGTGAGCCGGATCGGACGCTTCGCCTTGTCCGACGATCTTCGGTACACGCTAGAAGCGATGCGCGCGTTTGCCGACATCGTCGTTTCGGATCGCCATATCGAAATGCACCCTCGGATTCCGGAAAGGAAAGAGGCGCGTTTCGACGCGGGCGAATCGGGTTCGACGCTTCGCTTTCTGATGCCTCTTTTCGCCCGATTCTTCGCGACGACCCGGATCGAAGCGAGGAAAAGCCTTCGGACGCGTCCGTTGGAACCGTACCGGGAAATCTTTAAGGACCGGTTGGAAATCGGCGAAGAAATCGTCCTGAAAGGCGGTCTTTCCGGCGGAGATTACCGGATTTCGGGGAACCTTTCCTCGCAATTCGTCTCCGGCCTGCTCTTTGCTCTTCCTCTGATCGAAACGGATTCGACGCTGATCGTATCCGGGAGACTGGAATCGAAACCGTACGTCGATCTGACCCTTTCCGCCTTGAAGGAAGCCGGCATCTGCATCGAGGAAAGCGAAAACGCCTATCGGATTCGCGGAAACCAGCGATACAGGGGGTGCGACTACCGCGTCGAGGGCGATTATTCGCAACTGGCCTTTTTCGCCGTGCTGGGGCAGATCAACGCGCCGATTCACGTGAAGATCGCTCCGAAAAAAACCTGTCAGGGCGACGCGCGGATTCTGACGATGCTCCGCGCCTTTCACGGCCGTTTTCTGGAAGACGAGACGGGCTATACATTCCTCCCTTCCTCTTTGAAAGCGGCGGAAATCGATTTGGCGGACCAGCCGGATTTAGGACCGATCCTGTTCGTTCTGGCGCTGTTCGCCGAAGGAACGAGCCGTTTCGTCAACGTCCGCCGTCTGCGTTATAAGGAATGCGATCGCATCGAAGCGATGAAAAGCGAATTGAAAAAATTCGGCGCGGAAATTTCAGTCGGAGAAAACGAAGTCTTGATCGCGGGACAGAAAGTGCATTCGCCGGATCAGATCGTCGATGCCCATAACGACCATCGGATTCTGATGGCTCTGTCGATTCTGGCGACGGTGACGAAAGAGACGACATTGGAAGATTCCCGATGTGTGAACAAGTCGTATCCGGGATTTTTCCGGGACTTAAAGAAGATCGGAATCGAGGTGAACGTCCTTGATTGAAAAAGAAAAGCATTTTTTGATCGTCGGTCTGGGCATGATGGGCGGTTCGTACGCCGAGCGCCTGAGTCAGGCGGGGTATCGAGTTTACGCGGCGGACTCCGATCCGGACGCTCTGGCGATCGGAAAAAAGCGGGGGATCATCCGAAATGAGGACGAAAGCGAAGAAGACCGGATCGCCGGAGCCGATTATCTGATTCTGGCTCTTCCTCCGTCTCTTTGCCCCGTATGGCTTGAAAAGCATCGGAATCGCTTAAAGAAAGACGCGATGCTCACGGACATCATCGGGGTGAAAGCGCATTTCATCGACGATATGCAGAACCTTCTCGAAGAGGGACAGGAACTGATTTCGATGCACCCGATGACGGGAAAAGAGACCAAAGGCGTCGTTCATGCTTCCGGGAATATCTTCAATTCTTCTACCATGCTGATCGTTCCGACGGAAAGGAATACCGCGCGGGGAAGGCAGTTCGCCGACGAACTCGCGAAGATCCTCGGGGTGAAAAACGTCCGCGTCGTCTCCGACAAAGAACACGACCGTGCGGTCGGTTACGTTTCGCATCTTCCGCATCTTCTCGCGGTCAGTCTGATCAACGCCTGTCCCGACTCCGACTTCGGGGAATGCGCCGGTACGGCGTTTAAGGATTTTTCAAGAATCGCGAACATCAACGAAGCGCTTTGGGGCGAGATTCTGATGGAAAACCGTCGGGAACTACTTCCCCTGATCGAAAAATACATCGCGGAACTGCATTTGCTTGAAGCGGCGCTGAAAGAAGAAGACCGGGAACGTCTGAATGCGGAATTGAAAAGGAGCCGGGAAAAAATGAATCGGCTCAGGAGGTAAAAATGGACGTTATTCTGACGAATATGTGTCTGATCGCCGACAAAGAAGGGCGGATTCTCGTGCAGAACCGCGAAAAAAAGGATTGGCCGGGTCTGACTTTTCCGGGCGGACACGTTCAGGAAGGGGAATCTTCGCTTGCTTCCGTGATTCGCGAAATCCGGGAAGAAACCGGGCTGACGTTAAACAAGGTCGTTCCCGTCGGTTACTACGAATGGCTCGGAGCGAAAAGGGAAGTGAGCCTTCTCTATTATTGCGACGATTATGCCGGAACGCTTGTTTCTTCCTCGGAGGGGACCGTCTTTTTTCTCCGCCCCGAAGATCTTTCGCGCTATGCGTGGAGCGCGGACTTCGACGCGATCCTCAACGTATACGCCGCCTTCTTTCATCGGTAATCACTTTTCTTCGAGCCTTTTCGTCAGGACGAACAGGTAACGCATGAAATCGGCGTACAGATCCGCGTATTTGGGATGATTCAGACGCGCGAGATTCTTTTTCAGCACTTCCTTTTCCCGTTCCGGATCGTGAATCGGAAGACGATTCTCCTTTTTGTATGCGCCGATTTTTTCCGCGATCGCCATTCTTTTTCCGAACAGTTCCGCCATGGAGGCGTCGATCGCATCGATTTCTTTCCGCCAGTTTTCCAATTCCATATCTTCTTTTCCTTTGCTACGTTTAATGCTATAATAGCAGAGAAAGAGAACGAAATCTATGGAATTATTGGCACCGGTGGGAAATTTCAACGCATTGGAAGCGGCGATCAACGCCGGCGCGGACGCGGTTTATCTGGGCGGAAAGCGTTTTTCCGCGCGAAGTTACGCGACCAATTTCACCGAAGAAGAGATCGCCGAATGCATCCGGTATGCGCACGTCCGCGACGTCCGCGTCTACGTGGCGCTGAACACGCTGATTTTTGAAGACGAATTCGCCGATGCGGTGCAATTCGCCCGTTTTCTGTACCTTCACGATGTCGACGGGATTCTGTTGCAGGATCTCGGACTGGCCTTTTATCTGCACCGCGCGTTTCCGGATCTGGTTCTTCACGCGTCCACGCAATTAAACTGTCACAATCCGGCGCAGGCGAAGAGTCTGATCGGAATGGGGTTCCGGCGATTGGTTCTGGCGCGGGAAGTTTCTTCGGAAGAAGTCAAGGCGATCGTCGCGCTGGGCGCCGAAGTCGAAGTCTTCGTGCAGGGTTCGCTCTGCGTTTCGTATTCGGGAAACTGCCTGATGTCGTCTTTTATCGGAAATCGCAGCGGAAATCGCGGAAAGTGCGCGCAACCGTGCCGGAACAGCATGCGGGTGATCGGAAAAGAAGGCGCGAAAGGGGAGTACGCCGTTTCCACGAAAGACCTGATGACGCTGGACCGAATCGAAGAATACCGGAAACTCGGCGTGGATTCCCTGAAAATCGAAGGGCGCATGAAACAGGACGAATACATCTATCAGGTCGTCGCTTCTTATCGTCGGGCTTTGGACGGAACATGCGTTTCCGTCGGAAACGAAATCGGAAAAATACGCAGAATCTACAATCGAAAATTCACCGAAGGTTATCTCTTCGGCGCGAGCCGGACGCAATTGCTCAACCCCGATACGCCGTCGAATCTCGGCATAGAAATCGGCGAGGTCGTCCGAATCAAAGGCGGAACCGCCGAAATTCTGTTGAAAGAAGACGTCCGCCTTCACGACGGGATCAAGTTTCTGAATCGCCGTCTGGACGGTTTCCTTCTGACGGCTTTCAAAGTGCAGGGACGCCATGCGAAAGAAGCGAAGAAAGGGGAAATCATTTCGGTGGATATCCGCGGAATCTCCTTGCAGAAGGGAACGAAAGTGATGCGGACAAGCGATTCTTCGCTCTTAGAAGAAATCCGGAAACAGATGAAAATTCCGAAAAAAATTCCGCTGAAACTGACTCTGGAAGGCGACATTGGCGAACCGTTTCGCGTCGTCGTCGAAGACCGAAGAGGAAACCGCGCGGAATACGTTTCCTCCTGCCTTCTTCAAAAAGCCGATTCCTGCCCGACGTCTTTTGCGAAAATCGTCGCCCAGATGAACCGGACGGATACGTTTCCGTACTACTTTCCGTCTGTCGATATCCGAATGCCGGAAGGGATTTTTCTTCCGGTTTCCCGAATCAACGAAGCGCGGAGAGAAGTTCTTCTTCAAATCGACCGGAAACGGGAACGGATGAAAGAAGCCGTCCGGAACGAGGAAGCGTATGCGTGCCGGCTGGATGAGGTTGAGACCCGTCTTTGCCTCGTCAAGACCGAGACCGAAGAGCAGAAAGCGCAGGTGGATTCGAATCGGTATGACCTCTGCGGTGAAAAAGGCGGCGCTTTCGTCTTTCTTCCGCGTATCGATCACCGCGACGAAAAAAAGACGAAGGATCGTCAGATCGCTTCGTACTACAAAGAAACGGAACCGGGTTTGACGATTTTTTCGCCTTACGGAAATACGACGAATTCCTATGCGTTGGATTTCCTCTTTTCGCAAGGATACTCGCTGGTATTCGCCTCGCTGGAATGCACATTCGGTCAAATCGAAGCGATGCGGCGGGGCTTCTTTCGCCGGCACGGATTTTATCCGAATCTGGGAATCTACCTCTACGGGCATCCGGATTACATGGTGATGAAATCCTGCCCGATCGCGTCGGCGTTTCAAAAGAAGCGCGACCATTGCCTTCTGTGTTCGAAGAACCGTTTTTATCTGAGAGACCGTCTGAATTCGGCATACCCTTTGGTTACCGACGGGCAATGTCTGACCCGGGTTCTTTCGCCCCGCCCGATCTCTCTGTTCGCTCAGACGGAGACGATCGAAAAAGCAGGTATCCGGAATTTTCTGATCGATTTCACGATCGAAGACGGGAAGGAAGTTCAGCGCGTTTTCAGAGCCTTTGAGGAACGGAAAGTCTTGGATCAGAAGGATTTTTCAGGGCATTATTTCCGCGCGACCGACTAAATCCGGTATTTTTTCCGAAGCAGTTTTTCGATCAGCACGACGATGCCGTACATCAGGAAAGCGATCGCCGAAAGAATGAAGATGCCCATCATCACCAGATCGAGTTTGAAGACCTGTCCGCCGTACATCACCAGGTAGCCGAGTCCGCGCCTTGAAGCGAGAAATTCGCCCACGATGACGCCGACCCAGGAAAGTCCGATGCAGACCTTGACCGTAGACAGCAGATTGATGATATTCGCGGGAAAGATGACCTTGAAAAGGATCTGCGCCTTGCTCGCTTTCATGCTTTTCATCATGACGATCAGGTCGGAATCGACGTTCTTGAAATAATTCAAGGTGTTGAGGATCGTGATGATGAGGACGAAAGAAACGCAAACGCCGACGATTCCTTTCAATCCCGTCCCGAGCCAGATGATCAGAATCGGCGCGATCGCCGATTTCGGCAAGGCGTTCAGCAAAACCAGATACGGATCGAGAACCCGCGCGGCGAACGGCCACAGATAGAGCAAGGTGGCGATCAGAATGCCGCCGATCAGCGAAATCGCCAATCCGATTATGGTTTCTGCCGTCGAAATGAGAACGTGGGAGAAGATTTCGCCGCTGAGGGTGTAGGCGCTTAACAACGTCCACACTTTGGAAGGCGAAGAGAGCAGAAAACTGTTGAGGACGTTCCATCGGGTCAGGAATTCCCACGCGCAAAAGAAGAGAACCAGAATCGAAACCTGAATGATCAGAACGTTTCTTTTTTCGCTACGTTTCTGCTTTTTGTAGTCGGATACCGAATTGACTTTTTTCATGAAATCTCACCTAGTATATTCTATGAAAGCGTTCGGCGGGATTGATTCAATCGGGCGAATGACTTATTCGGCGTTGATCGCCTGATAGATTTCATTGAAATATTCGGAAAAAAGCGGATTTCTTCTTCGATCCGTTGGTTTTTCGTCTTTTTCGAATCCGAAACGGATTTCCTTTTTGATCTTCGTGGGGCGATTGGAAAGGATCAGCGCCCGATCGGAAAGCGCGATCGCTTCTTCGATGTCGTGCGTTACCATTAACGCGGAGATGTTTTCGTTTCGGATAATGGCGTATACGTCGTCCTGAACCAGAAGACGGGTCTGAAAGTCGAGTTTGGAAAAGGGCTCGTCGAGGAGAAGCACGTCGGGTTTGAGTACCAAGGTTCGGATCAGGGAAACCCTTTGGCGAAGACCGCCGCTTAACTCGTTGGGATAATAGGAACTGAATTCCTGAATCTGATACTTTTTCATCAGTTCGCGGGCGAATTTTTCAGATTCTTTGGATTTGTCCTTTTTGATTTCCAGCCCGATCGTCACGTTTTTATAGATATTCCGCCAGGACATCAGACAGTCCTTCTGAAACATATAGCCGAGTTTTCCGTTGATCCGGATTTCTCCGCCGGTGGGTTCGCAAAGTTCGTTGATCAGATTGAGAATCGTCGATTTGCCGCAGCCGGAAGGGCCGAGAATCGCCACGATTTCCTGCTTTTCGATCGAAAAGGAAATGTCGTCGAGGACTTTGGTCTCCTGTTTTTCGGAAAAAAAGGACTTGGATACGTGATTGAAATTGATGAATTCCATAAGTTGAACACCTAATTTAATCTATGAAAAGGCAAATCATCGGTGATTAAAAGATTTATGAAGATATTTTCGACGGAATGCTTTACAATAGATTCGGGTGATTTTTTTGAACGGATATCTGGACAATCTCAACCGTCTCTTCTCCGACGACGATGCCGTCTCTTTTCAGGCGCTTCTCGAAAAGAAGAACTGGCTGTTACGAAAACTCTTCGTTCCGATCCGGTTCGATCGGGAGGAAATCGACGGCGAAGTCGTTTATCCGGAAATCCACGCCTTGTCGGATTCGGCCTTTGTCTTTAAAAAACTGGATTACGACCGGACGCTTTTTTCCGCGATCGAATACGATCGGGCGTTAAAACTCATCGGGGATTTCAATGCAGAATACCGCTTTCTGTATCTGAAAGACTATCCGGATTTCGGCGAAGAAGAGTTGTACGCGGAAGCGGACATGAAACGGATCGACGAACGCGCGTACAGGGAACTGGTCGGGAATTTTTATCCTTGTTTTGTAAACCCGGAAGAGGCCGGTCTTGTCTTTGACAGCCGTCCCGTCGAATTGCTGAAACTGGCGATGGTGAGAAAAAACGGCTATGTGCTGATTCTGGGAAAAGAAAGCCTTCTGAACGATCGCTACTATCTTCCGGTCATCTGCCGTCTGCACTGTTCCGGAAGAATCGACGAAGAAAAGAAAAGAACGGTCGAAGAAATCGCGCTCTATTTAAACGCGGAGGTGACCTTCTATGACTAGGGAAGACGCGTTCAATCAACTCTACGATCTGGAAGGTTATCCGGAAGAGATGAAGAAAGACCTCTATCCGATCTTCGAGAGTCTCTATGCCGCGATCAGCCGCAGAATGGAAAAAGAGCATAAGGACATCTACGTTCTCGAACCGGACGTCGTTCTCAGTTACCTTTGCGAGGAACACCTGTTCAATATCCGCCTTTTGTCTCCGGATCAGGTCCGTCATCTTTTTGAAAACACCAACTACGCGGAAAGGCTGACGGCCATTCTCAGCGATAAGATTTACATCAACGAATTCCGGAGTTACGAGAACGAACCCCTGATCCGGAAGCACAATCCCTTAGTGACGACATACGAATTCTTTCTGAATTTCATCATGAACCGTTTCGACGAACTTTCCCGGTTGAAAAATCCAAGAAGTCCGATCTTTCTGGACATTCTGAAAAAGGGGTTGGAAATGTCGAAAGGGGTCATCTATCTTTTGAATCATTGCTTTGAAACGGAGGCTTTCGCCACCTGGCGGACTCTTCACGAAGTCGAATGCATCGCAAAAGTTCTTTACGATATGCCGTATCTGGAAAAGATTTACGCCCGGCACATCGAATACGCCCGGTTCTATCACAGCGATAACGGCGATCCGGAAAGGCAGGAAGCCCTGCATCGGGAAGTCAGGGAAAAGATGCAGCCTCTCGGACTGAAATCGAAAGATACCAAAAAGTACATCGAATACGGTTGGCTTTACGGCATCGAAAATCACGCGGAAGTCTATCCGGAGATGAAACTGAACTTTCGGAAAGGAGTAGAACTCGTCGCGGGGCTGAGCCGGTATGCTTCGGCATACGAAACCAGCAGCGAACTGGCGCACAGTTCGCCTTTGCTCATTTATTCAAACCGGGATTACTTCAAAAGCATGGCGATTCTCCACCTGTACGGAACGTTTTTCCGGATGGAAGCGATGCTCAACGATTATCTGACGAAAGAGGAAGGTATCGATTCTTCGGCGTATTTCGCCATGAGAAAAGACTATCTGGAAGAGATGAAGAAAAACATTTCCATCGAGCGCATCGCGTTCGAGATGAAGTATTCGCGATAGTTTATACGTCTTTGAAACAGGAACCGCCGATAAATTCGCGGAGAATCGAATTGCAGGGAACCCACGTTGGTTCGAGATCGACGAAGAATTTCAGAAATTTGATCAGACGGTTCGCCAGAGAATAATGAGGCGAATTGATGTTGATCTTTTTTAAAAGCGGCAACGCGTAACTTTTCATCACGCAGATTTCGTAAGGCAAAAGCGAATTGAACACGTAATTCGCGTTTTCCTGCGTCTTGTAAATCCACTTGAATTCGCCTTTCCGAACCGAAGGCCACATCGAGATCGTTTCCTCCGCGGAAGAATTGCGGAACTGATAGTCGCGGACAATTCTTCTCAAAAGCCGCAGATCGGTAAGGGAAATCGGATTGTGATTGTCGATGTTGATCTGCGCCTGAGGGGCGATGAAAATTTTGAATTTCTGGTGCTTAGCGATCAGCGAAGTCAGTTTTTCGTTCAAAGCGTGAATGCCTTCGATGATGATGATTTCGTCCGGTTCGATCTGAATGGTTCTTCCCGGAACGCGTTTGCCCGACTGGAAATCGAAATGAGGCAGTTGCACCTTTTCGCCGTTGATCAGATCGAGCATATTCTGATTGAAAAGCGGAACGTCGAGGGCTTCCAGACATTCCAGGTCCGGCTTTCCGTCCTCGCCTAGCGGAGTGATCTCCTTGTCCAGATAGTAATCGTCGATCGAAATCCGGACGGTTTTGATGCCGATGGAGAGTAATTCGATGCGCAAGCGGTTGGCAAACGTCGTCTTGCCCGAACTCGAAGGGCCGGCGATGCAGATCAGTTTGATGTTGCCGCTGTTGGCTTTGATCTGCTGTCCCAGATCGGCCAGCATATTGTTGTGATGCTGTTCGCAAAGGTTGATGAAATCGATCGCGCCGTCCTTTTCGACGTGCTTGTTGATCGCGGCGATCGAATCGGATCGGACCAATTTCGCCCAGGTGTAGGATTCTTTCAGCGTGTTTCCGTAAACCGGCGCTTCTTCAAAGACGGGAATCTTGCCTTTTTCTTCGCTTCGCGGGTATTGAACGAGAATGCCGTTGCCGAACTGAATCAGACGGTAGTCCCGGATATGCCCGGTAGAGGGAACCATATGACCATACATATAGTTCAGATAGCCGTCGCACTCGTAGAAATGAACCGTCTTTTCCGGACGATATTTGAGGATTTCGATCTTGTCGGAGAATCCCCGTTCCTGATAGATCTTTTCCGCCTCTTCGTTCGTGACGATTTTTCGGACCAGCGGATAATCGTGGGCGATGATGTCGTCCATCGTCGCTTTCAGCAATTTGACGTCTTCGCTTGTAAAGTGTCTTCCGCCGCCGACGATGGAAATGTAGATCGAGCGCGAGATGTTGTAGGAAAATTTGATTTTGAAATCCGTGAAGGCGCGGGAAGCCGCCATGGCGATGATGTAGCGCAGACTGGTTTCGTAAATCTTGATCGCATAGTAATCGGCCTTCGTGTAGAGTTCGACTTCGGCATCGTAAAACACCTCGTAGGTGAGTTCTCTGAGCCGATTGTTGACGGACGCGTTGATATAATCGTGAACGTCCCCTTCGATTAAGTCGAGAAGTTTGACTTTGTGGTCGAATTCTTTCTCCTGACCGCGGATTTTGATTTTAAACGTGTTGCTCATGGTTAGCCTCCTTCGGTTAGAAAATCATATCGGATATCTGTGCTAAAATCAAGGGATAAATTTTTTCATTCTTTTAGAATGAAGGTTTTTTGTAAGCGATTACATTATAACGCTTCTCTGACGCGATGAAAAGAAAAAGCGCATAGAAAGGGGAGAAAGGCGCATAATTTATTTTGTAGCGATTTCCGAAAATAATCCTTGCAACGCTTATCGCTAAGTGATATTATAAATAAGCAATCGCAAATATCGCAGGGTAGAGCAGTCTGGTAGCTCGTCGGGCTCATAACCCGGAGGTCATTGGTTCAAATCCATTCCCTGCAACCAAAAAAATTCAGGCTCCGAACGTTCGGGGCTTTTTTTCAGGGCTTTTTCGTTGAAAAAAGGGATTCCGCACCGAACAGCGATTACCGGCTGTTTTTCAGAGCGGAATCTTCTTTTCCGAAGGGCGTCGCACAGAACGAAAGGAGACTTCCAAAATAGAGAAATTTAGAAAAATCGCTTGCAAATCGTTTCTCTTTTATGGATAATGTATAAGCAACTGTTTTGGACCAGTGGTGTAGTGGCTAACATGTCTCCCTGTCACGGAGAAGATCGCGGGTTCGATCCCCGTCTGGTCCGCCATGTGCCTCGGTAGCTCAGTTGGTAGAGCAAGGGACTGAAAATCCCTGTGTCGCCGGTTCGATTCCGGCCTGAGGCACCATTTTTAAAAAACAAATGCGGAAAAAGCACGGATTCTTCCATGCTTTTTTTGTTTGATTTCTCTTCGGCCGTTCAAGTCGATGTGCAACCGTTTAATCCGATGGAACAGGAATCTGTTGGAAAGAGTGCATCTGTCAAAATTCAACATCTAATAAAAAAGGAAATACGATTCAGCATAATCAAATAAAACGTATTTTTAAATTAAATAAATAATGTGCTATACTATTTATATAGGAGACAAAAAATGTCAAACATTAAGGTTTTTGAAGATAGAAAAATCAGAACGCAGTGGAATGAACAAGAGGAAGATTGGTATTTTTCTGTTGTGGATGTTGTTGGTGTTTTGACGGATAGTCCAAACCCAAGAAAGTATTGGAGTGTTCTAAAAACAAGGCTTAAAAAGGAAGGAAGTGAGTTGGCTACAAATTGTAGTCAACTGAAATTACAGTCTGCCGATGGAAAGTATTATAAACAAGACGTGCTTAACACAAAAGGGTTATTGCGACTTATTCAATCTATCCCCAGCCCAAAGGCGGAACCTTTTAAACTTTGGCTTGCACAAGTTGGTACAGATAGATTGGACGAAATCGCTGACCCAGAAAAAGCAATGCAACGAGGCGTTGATTTCTATCGACTGAAAGGTTATCCTGCGGAGTGGATAACCCAAAGACTGCTGTCTATCAAAATTCGTAAAGAACTCACTGATGAATGGAAAGAAAGAGGGATTGAAAAAGAGGCTGATTATGCGATTTTGACGAATGAACTTACAAAAGCTTGGAGCGGACTTAGTGTTAAAGAATATAAAAAACTTAAAAATTTAAAAAAAGAAAATTTGCGAGATAACATGACAGATATTGAGTTGGTTTTAAATCAACTTGCCGAACTTACAACCGCCGCTCTTTCTAAGAAAGAAGAACCACAAACCTTTGATGAAAATAAAAAGATTGCAAGACGTGGCGGAAGAGTTGCTGGCGACACCAGAAAACGATATGAAAAAGAACTCGGTCATAAAGTTGTTAGCCCATTAAACGCACATTCAAAAGAAATGTTGGATACAAAAAATTCTAAGCGTTTAGCAAGTAAAAAAGATAAAAATTGAACTAATCATAAAAAGCCGAGCGGCTTCTCGTAGATTTTTATTGCGGATTTCAAAATTTATAATTTTCCATGCTGTTTTGTTTGATTCCTTTTCGATCGTTCAAGTCGATGTGCAACCGTTTAATCGATTTGGCAGAGAATCTATCGGAAAGAGCGCGGTCTTCTGTCGCTTTTCAAATTACAACCCGTTTGCTATGCTGATCGAGGTTTCCTGTTGAAATAAGCGGACGCATCGGATAGAATAATCGTAGAGAACGGGCAATTAGACGAATGAAAGCATCCAATCGTTTGGTTGTTTATGCTTATTCTCGAATAGGAGGATCGGATATGGACATTCTGAACAGACCGATTGTCGATTATTATCGCGAATCGTTGAAAGATGCCCGAATCAGAGGCTTTCTGTGGGTTATTACCCTGATCGCACGCGAAGCGGATATCGACGATCTTTATCCGGATCTGTGTCAATCGTGGGATTCTCTGGATAGCCTGACGGGAAAATATTTTTTATTTCTTTTAGCCGGAAAAGAGAACCACAAACAGGGCGATCGTGCACGATTCGGCGAAATCAATCCGGGAACAAAAGAGGGTGTCCGATTCATCGATTTCGATGCGAATCGGAAGCGGACCGATTGGGTTTATCGTCTCAGAAAGAATCAGACCGAAGCCGTTCATTCGTTAAAGGAATACTTTGATCTTGCCGAATCGAATATACCCTGTTTTGTTTTTACGGATTTGTGGTCATCTGATTTTGAAAATACATGTATTCCGATATCGGGCAAAAAGATGATCGGGAAGCATAAGAACAAGATTTATGAATACTTAAAAGAACGTCTGTTCAATTGGATCGGCGGTTTACTGAAAGAATATGAGAATAACCGGAATCAATTAAAAGAATTGCAGGAACAAAAGGAAGAATTAGAGGAAAAAAGCAGGCACATTTCTCTTGGCTTTGAAGGCAAAATTTTAGAACTTCAAAAAGAATTGCTCTTGCTGGCCGAAAGAAATATCGTCGATGCCAAAGGACGAACTCTGCTTTCCTGCATCAATACCTTGTCGTACGGATCGTTCGACCGAAAATTACGCGGTTCATTAAGCCGATACATCGATTGGGTGAAGGAGTATCAAAAAAGAGAGGGCAGGGATTTCAATCCTCGTTTGATTCCACCGGAGATTTCGCGGGAAGTCGAGCGGAAAATGCAGATTCGACAAGAACTTCTCCGGATAGAAGAAGAGCAAAAGAAACGGGAAGAAAGTTGCAGAAATGCCTTGTCGGAAATCGGAAAGAGAATAAAGGATATGGAGAAGTGCGAAAATCCGGAGAATAACAAGAATCTGACGATCGTCATCAAGAATAGCGATCATACGCAAATCAATATCGGATACGATCAATCCACGATGACGGTTCATCAGAATGTCGCCTATGTAGATCATCTCGCGGTGCTGACGGAAAACGTGCGCAAACTGGCTGATAAAAGCGGAATAGCGGACGTGAATCCGGATTTAGATTCGATAGAGCAGGAATGCAAGCGGAAAAAACCGCGAAAAAAGGTGCTAAATCCCATATTGGAGAAGTTAAAGGCTCTGAAAGGTCCAATCGAATTCATGAGTGCGGTCGCTTCGTTGATAGACTGGATTGCGAAACTTTTCTAAGATTGCCGTCTGCAAGGGATAAAAAATTGTGCGCATCGATCATCGTCTCTTCTTTTCAGATGGCTTTCCTTTCGGCGCACATCCCTTTTTCCATGCGCGAAGTTTTTTTCTTCTGTCCTGACGATGCTTCGGAAATGAAAGCGCGTCCGCTTTTTGAGGTCAGACGCGTGCGATTTTTCAAAATATTGTCGGCAACCTATTGACAAATACGAAAAAAAGAGGTTTACTTAACTTGTTAAGAAACCATTTTGAGATCTGCAGGCTCAAATAAAGTTACTCAGCGCAATAATATCTTACAAATGTAAAAATGAGGAATTCGGTAAAAACGCGGCCGACGATGAAAGCGGTTCCAGACGATCGGAAGACAGAGCACATGATCGGAGAGCAGGAATCAGGCGTGCGGAATGCCGAACGAATCAGAAGGGCTAAAATGCACAGTGAATCACAGGAGGAGATCAATGAAAAACAAATTTTTAGCGGTAGTTTCAATCGGTACGGCCTTGACGCTTTTCAGCGGAAGTCTGTCGGGGTGTTCCTCGAAGAAAAAGGTTACCGTGACCTGGTATGACGCGACGGGAACGACGAACGTTTCGGAAATGAAAGTGTTAAAGACCGAAAAAGTGGAGGTGGGGGCGTATCTGACGAGTTATGCGCCGATCAAGGAAGGCGGATATGAATTCGTCGACTGGTTTGCCGTGCCGTCGAAGAATCACCGTTTCGATTTTACATCGCCGATTGAAGCGGATACGGCGGTTTACGCCGGCTTTACGCTTTACACGGAGGATACGCGCGATTACTATGTCTTAGGTTCAGGGACAAGCGAATTGCTCTTCTCTTCCAACTGGGGAAAAGTCATGAACGAAAACTACAAGTTGACAAAGGCAAGCGGGAAAAACGAATACACGATCACGATGGACCTGAAAGAGGGCGACGAATTTCAGTTTGCGATCAACAGCGCGTGGGCGAATCAGAGGGGCTTCGGCTATCTCGTCGAAACGGAACTTTCAGACGGAACCACGGTGTTTTCCAGCAATGCGAGTCCGTATACCGATGCGGCGAAGAAAGCGAATATCAAGGTGGATTATTCGGGAAACTACACCTTTACCCTGCGTACGTATCCGAATGAAGATTATTACGATACTTCGTCCGCCTATTATACGGAAGCGACCAAAGAAAACTACAATCTGGGAACTTACGATACCATCACGTGGGTCAGAAACGGCGACGTGCTCAAGATTCGGTTACCATTACGGATTTCTACATCAAGGGTTCCGGAATCACCGGCTGGGCGGATATGTACAACGCTTCGACTCAGATGATTCAGAACGGTTCGGTCTACACGCTGTCTGTCTACCTGAAAGAAGGAGAGCAGTTCCTGTTCACTTCGCGCAATACCAAGATCGAAAACGGCGAAACGACGACGAGCGTCGGAAGCACCTATATCAAATCCGACGCGCTCGACAGCGAAAGCCGGAATCTGGTCGACGGCTATTCCGAGACCGGCGGCAATATGACGATCAAGGCGTCCGGCTATTACACCTTCGCTTACGATGAAGGTACGGGCGTTCTCTCGGTGACGAAGGAAGACCGCACACCGGTTTCATACGACTACTATCTGGACGGAACGATCGGCGTGAACGGGGCGTGGAACGCGTTCGTCGATTCGCCGGAGGATTACCGATTGACGGAAACTTCGGAAGGTTCGGGCGTTTATGCAATCACGAAAGTACTGACCGAAGGGCAATCCGTGCAGATCAGAGCCTGCGCGGCAGGGGAAACGCCGACGACTTCCAATACGGCCAACAACCTGTTCCAGTACGCCTATCTCAAATCCAATCCTTCTTTTGAAGCCGTCAGCGCCGCCGACAACAATATCAAAGTGCTGAGTTCGGGAACTTACGTCATCGCGATCGACAGTTATTCCAAGATCATCACGATTTCCGAATACATCGATTCGGCGGATATCTACGACATCTACATCAAGGGCAGCGGAATCAATAACTGGTCGCACGATTTCAGTTCGGATTATCGCTTCACGATCTCTTCGGACGAAACGGCGTACGAATACACGTTGACGATCGCCGAAGGGACAACGGTGCAGTTCGGATTAGCCAAATACGGCAAGGGCGAGAGCACCGGCTACGGGGATTATCTCGGCCTGAGCGCGATCGGAACCGACGGAGACGCGAACGCGCTGTTTAATCCTGAAAGCGGCTCGAATTTTGAATGCGCGACGGCCGGAACGTATCGGATCGTGTACGCGATCGATACCGGTCTGGTGGATTTCTACACCGTTACGGAATAACCGATCGATACGCGATAAGCGATAAAAAAACTACCGCTTCCCCTGAGGAGGCGGTAGTTATAATCGGATAAAGTGCTCTTCGTCCGGAACGCTCAGACGTTCGAGCGCTTTGAGAATGCTGTCCATGACGGCGCGCGGACGAAGCGAGGAATCTGGATCGTAGGCGAATACCCGGAAGGCATCCAGACCCTCGAAGTAAGAAAAGAGCGAAGGCTGAACCAGAACGACGTTCCTTTCTTCGGCGCGATCGATCCATTCGCGGATTTCTCTTGGCGAAGAGACGAAGCGCACGCGGGAGAAAGCAGAACAGATCTTTTCTTTCAGTTCTTTGTTGGTCGGCTCGATATGGACGAATGTGAAGTCTTTGCCGAAACGGGATTCGGCCAACGCGTTCACCTTTTCGAAATCCGTCGTGATCTGGTAAAAAATCGGATCGTTCACGAAACTGTCCATCGCGATGACGGGAATAAAATTTTCGTCGGCGAAGCGGCGGAATTCTTCGTTGGAAAGATCGAAGCAGACGCAGGCCGTCGCGGCGATTTTGGCGGCTCGCTTGTCGAGCGAATAACTCAGTTGCATGTTTTTCTCTTCGCACAGCGGGTGGAAGGCGTGCATGAAATGGAGGATTTCCGCTTCCGTGAGAGGCGAAGCGTTCATCGACGAGCGGATCACGATCGTCTGCGGCTGATGCGTGTTGAGACCGACGGCGTAAGGATTGGGCGAATAGTTGAGAAAATTCATCGCCTGATAAACTTTCTTCTTCGTCGCTTCCGTGATGTGCTGATCCTTACGACCGTTGATCACGTAGGAAACGGTGGCGACCGAAACCCCCGCAAGTCGGGCGACATCGCGATTGGTGGCTTTTTTCATTCGGTTTCTTTGTTCGTTGCTGTTCATACATTGTATGTATAGCAAAAGGAATGGATAAAAGTCAACACAAAAAGGAGGTAAAAGTGAATTATAAAGCCCTATGCCATATACAGGAAAGCCCGTACAGTTATGCGTTGGACGAAAGGACCGTCGAACTTCGGCTT
>UMKG01061454.1_pt1 | contig 87053 bp, 87 predicted proteins | sample 1966261 | NCBI WGS metagenome assembly UMKG01 (sample SAMEA4836169, study PRJEB28245) | human gut metagenome | biome: gut microbiome; material: fecal sample | place: Denmark | collected 2008 | reverse complement strand
CGAAAGAGCAGGGTATGAGTATTGTTGTATTACTCCTGATTATACTGAATATATAAAGAAAGATGACAAAGGTATCAGGGTATATAAGACTGGCAAAGTAGAAATTGTTGATGGTGACTGCATTTGTGATATTTCTTGCTATGATGGTTTTATATCTCCTGAAGAAAAGAAGGCAATAGCTATGCAGTTGGAAGAGTTTAAAATATTTTAAGGGGTTAAAAGCACACTATAATGTGTGCTTTTTTTATAGAGTATATATTTTAGTTTATAGAATAGTATTAAAATTTGAAGACTGAGCTTGAATTGGTATATTTGAATAGTTTCTTTTCGGGTGGTGTTATATTGAAAAGTAAGAAAAAGGTATTCAAACCGTATAAAACCTTTGTGATTTATATTTTAGTTGTAATAGCTATTTATGCAAGTTTTAATATATGCTTTTTTAATGCTGTAATACCAAGTTCCTCTATGGAAACTACTATAATGACAGGTGATAGAGTACTCGGTTCGAGGTTGTCTATTTGGTTCGGTAGTATAGATAGGGGAGATATCCTTATATTTAAAAAAGGAAAGAAACACTTAGTCAAAAGGGTAATTGCTGTTGAAGGTGATACGGTAGATATTAGAAATGGTAATGTTTATGTAAATGGTAATATCCTTAACGAACCTTATACAAACTCAAAAGAGACGGTAAAAGGAAAATTAGATTATCCTTTAGAAGTCCCAAAGGGCAGTTATTTTATGCTTGGGGATAATAGGGATAATTCAGAAGATAGTAGATATTGGGGTAATCCTTTTCTTAGTGAGAGTGATGTAGAGGCTAAGGTTGTATTTAGGTATTATCCTTTTAATAATATAGGTGTTATCGGAGGTTAAAGTATGAATTACAGATTGAGTACCTATGCAGATAGGGTAGGTAAAAAGGTAGGTTTTACTCTTGAATTAAAAGGTAAGGTGATAAGTGAGAAAATCTTCCGATTCAAGGGTACGAATATTAAAGAAAACGCTCTTGAAGCTATTTATGCAGGCTTATGTGCTTGTAGAGGAAAGTTAAAACACGATGATGTACTTATAGTAGAAGTACAGAATATACATCTTTGTAATTGGTTAAATGGTTTACAGGAGTATAAAGACTATAATGAGGGTTTAGACAATGTATTTGCTATGTTAGAGTCTATTGATTGCAGGTATAGATTTATATTTGTGGTCAAACCTTATGTAAAAGGGTATATGTCAGGAAAGGGTTTTACTAAGGTAGAAGTTACTTCTATTGATGATTTTATGTCAACATTTGAATAAAAGGAGAAAACAGAAAGAATGAAAAATACAATTGATGCTATTAAGTATGGTCTTGAAACATTAAATGTTACAACAAAAGAGATGTTTAATCTCATAGAGTCATCAAAAGGGTATGAGGGTGATGATTATAAAAGATGGCTTGCTAATGAGATTATTAAGTTAGCTGAGAAGGATGATATTGGTTATTCTCAGTTACTTGCAAAATGGTTTAATCTCATTCAGAGTATCATTGAAGAGTACTCAGATGATTCTATTAAGAAATCTTTTGAAGAGAAAATCGAAGAATACATTAGTAATGATGTAGTATATACAGTAGGTATGAGTAGTGAGAAGGACTATGGAGTTAAGGGTGACGATATAGATTGGGGTAATAGGGTAGACTTACCTTTTAACTATGATTTTATTGAAGGTTTACCTGATGATTTAAAAGATGGTTTACTTGAAAACAAGGGAGTAACTATTTTTCTTAAGGTAAATAGTAAAAGTACCTTTAAGAAAAGTAGTGATATTGTTACAGATGCAAAAATAAACGGCATCTCTATTAAAAACTATGAGTCTATGATGTTTTATAGAATGTGTACTTTAATGCGTGCATTAGATGAGCAGGGTACTAAATTTAAGTTTGTTTTTATAGCTGATACTAAAGTTTTGTATGATAAAGAAAATGTTGATATAATTAAATATTTATTATCTTTCTTTAATTACGAAGGTTTTGTAGTTAATTCTAAAGACCTGTATGAGGGTTCATTCACTTCGGAAGAGTATGCTATTGTAAAATGCACCTTAAGAGGTATGTATGATGAAATTCAGGACGGTTTTCTTCTCAGGAGAGCTGAAGATGTTGATGGTAAGTTTACCCTTGTAGGCAGAGAGAAGAGATACTCACGGGGTGGAGATATGTTTGACTCTCTTGCAGGGTATAAACTTGGTAGTAGTGAAGAGAAGGGAATAGGTTATTTATGTAAGGGTATTAAGGATAGAACAGCTTATTTATCTACATTACCTGTTGATGGAGCTAATTGTGTACCGATTACTAAAAAGAACTTGAATAAGGTAGTATCATATTTTGGGGTATCCCAGGCGATGGTAAATTCTGGGGTTTCAGGGGATATTACAGATATTATAGATGGTCATCCTGATTTTAAGGTTCTTGTTAATAATTGTATTCCTTTGTTCTTGTTTGATGTAAATAGTGAGTTTTGTCAGGTAAGTAACTCTATTAAGAATCCCTATGATTTGTTTGAATCCGATTTTGTTAAAAACTTACTTGATAGGGGTTCAGTTTATTTCTCCTTTGAATCTAAAGAGTTTGTAAGCGTATGTAAGAATATTTTAACTTGCTACAATTTAAAACACGGTGAAGAAAGTAAGGTAGGTAAATCCTTTAACGATATGAGGGTAGCTTGTGAGAATGAAGATTTAAACAAGGCTTATTTTAACTCCTTATCTCGTTGTAAAGAGTTTATAAGTTCTTTATATAAGAAAATGTAATTAGGTTGAGGGGTTGAATTTAAATGATTGAAAAGAATAATCAGAAGAAAGAAAATAAAGAGGAAACTTTAAAAAAATACTTTTGTGAATTTTGGGGTTGTATCTGTAAAAAGGCTATGTGTGAAGACATTGATGTAACATCAATTTATTGCGATGATTGTCCTGTTCTTGAGGCAATAGCAAGGGGAGACAGAGGATATTATGGAGTCTTTAAAGGATTCTGCCTTTGAGACAATAGCAATAGGAGACCAGTGGTAATATGGGTGCTTTAAAGGATTTGAAGGATGAAAACAAAAAGGTACATTTACTTTTAACATCTTCTGATTTGGCTGAAATGTATGTATATGATGCTTTGAAAGAACGATGTCAAGCTACTCTTGAAAGTGTATTAGAAGTAAATAATATAGGTACTTTTAAAAGTATGTGTGAGTTGGTAAATGTACAACCTAATCTTGCTGATAACTGGTTATTTGTAGTTAAGTACAGTAAGGTAAAAAGTCAATTGAAGAAAGTCTTGGGTATCTTTGAGTCGATGACTTCGGTATTTCTGATTAAAGTTGATAACTATAAAGATTATAAAGAGTTTAAAGAGATGTATTCTCAAAGTAATGATTTGTATTTGCAAGTTATAAGGAGAAACGACATACTTAGTTTACTGAAAGGGTATCCTTTGAGTCCAAAAGTATTAGATTTTATATCATCTTCTTATTTTAAAGAACCTGAAAAGGTATTTCAGCTGGCTAAAGAACTTAAAAATGGTGCTGTCATAAATACTTCTAAAGATGTTGTTAAGCTTTGTGGAGAAAGTATGGGCAGTATTCAGAAGTTTGTTATGCAGTTGTTAATGGATTGTCCTAAGACTGAAATGTTTATGAAGCGTAGTTATAAGAAAAGGGTAGGGGTGCTATATGATTTGTGTGAGTCCTTTACATCAAGAACAGCTTATAACTACATAAGAGCTACTGTAAAGGATATCTTGTATATAAAAATATTATACCTTGAGGGTAGAATATATGATAAGGTAAGAGATTTACCTGAGTGCTTTGATGAAAAGAAATTATCTAAGTATAATTACCTTTTAAAAACTATAACTTGTGATTTGAGTTATGGAAAGATATTAAACTTATATAATATGCTTTACGATGAAGGTAGATGGTTTTCACCACAAGATGGAATATCTTTTTTATATAAGTATTATTTAGATTTATTACAGAAGAATAAGAGTGAGGAGGCTGTTTAGTATGGAAATATTAGCAAGTTGTTCTGTTGAAGAGAGTTTACAGTATAAAGGTAAACTTCAGATAGAAAGTGAAGACGGTAAAGTAGATAAGGTAGTATTAAACATTGTAGTTGATAATGGTGATACTTCTATTTTAAAGAATTTAAACTCAAATATAAAGTGTGTTACTTTTAAAAACATTAGTAAGGAAGATTTAAAAGATGTAGATATACCTGAGGGTAGGGTATTCAATGAGGTTGAGTATGAATCTCATATGTTAGTACCAAGAATTGATAATGTAACTACTCTTATCCGTTTACCTGATAGGTATTCTGATATGAGAGAAGCAAAGAGCCTTTGTAGTAGAGGAGAAAATACAAGGGTAATAGGTGGTAATCTTTTAAATATTGAAGGGGTAAAGATTGGTAGATACGATTCGGGTAAAGATAAAGGTTCTCCTGTTTATAATGGTATTTATGACCAGTTTTTAGAAGTAGACTTAAAAGATTTAGGAAATATAAGTGAAAAGGTTAAAAAGGCGAGAAAAAAGCTGAGTTCTCCAGAGGGTAGCAAAAAATCAACAAGCTCTAAAAAAGTGAAGGTAGTAGCTAAAAAGAATAATATTAGTAAATCTTTCACTACACTATTTGGTAGTGAAGAGGAGGATTTCTAATGCGTATAGAGCTATTGATTATTTTCGGTGTATTGATTGCTGTATTAGCCGTTATCTTATGTATTAAGGTTGCTAAGAAATTGGTAGGCAGGGTTATAGTTATAATAGTTGCCATTTGTGTATTTATGGGTGGTGGGAGTATCATAAATTTAAACTGCTTAGCTAATGAGGCAAAAGACAAGGTACAACAGGTAGTTTCAGTTGTAGGTGATAGTTATATTAAAACCGAAGGAAACAAGATATTTATAAATATTGATAACGCTTGGTATGATGTATCAAAAGTATCAGTAGTAGGTGATATTGTTAATAGCTGTACTTTAAAGTATGATGGTAAGGAGATATATGTAGGAAATTCGGGGGTTGTTAGCACAGTAAAAACCCTTGAGAAATTAGGCATTATTAACAAAGAAAATAATTAAGAATAACTGGAATTTTTTGCTATATTATGGTATAATATTTAAAAGTTAATATCAAGGAGGACTAAATTGTATGAAGTATTACAAATATCAGCAGAAACAGTCTTTTTCAAAAATATGGCAGTTATTTCAGGGGTTAGATGAAATGACACCAGAGCAGATAGAGAATATGTACGAGGGTAGTGATTATTCTCATACACTTGATATTGTTAAGGCAGCTTTAAATGGTTCTATTCCACTTACAGATGAAGCTGTCAGAGAGTTTTCTTTACAGGCTTATGAGTATAAGTGTAAAGAAAATGATAAGAATGGTAGATTCAACAGAGCTAAAGAGGTAGTAAATATTGTTGAGTTTGATAGTTCTGATGACGATTTGAAAGTTGGTTATGGGGAAATCTCCGATAGAAAACTTAAGCCTAAGGAAGATGCTTTTGAAGAGTTAATGAACTCCAGAGCTTTTGAAGAAAATATTCGTCAGTTGTACAATATTAGAACAAAATACATAGTAGAATATGGTGTTGATTTAATAAGTGTTCTTATCAGCTCATTAAAGGGTATTCCTGAAGCTGTTCTTGAAATCAAGAAGTTACTTACTGTAGATGTAAATATTAAGGATTTGATTGTTTCTCTTTGTGAGGACAGTCGGGATGGAGAATTGCTGAGGGTATTAGAAAGTGGAAAATTTAGGTTAGCATAATAAAGGTTGGATTTGATATGAAATACTATAAATATGTTAGAGATGCTGATTCTTTGTTGGCTTACAAAGCTCATATAGCGGTTATGAAGTGTAAGACTTTAGCTATCTCAAAGTATCAGTCAAGATGGGAAGATGCTTTAGACGATGCTTATTTCCATATTATGGAACATTATAACGAGGCTCAAGGTTCTTTAGAACACTATGCTTTGAGTGTAGTAAGTACTATCTTTTTAAACAAGTATTCCAAAGAGGTAGGCTCTGATACTGTATTTGATATTGAATCTAATAAGGAGGCTGTTAAGTCAGATGAACTTAACAGTCCTTTTGACAGTGTAATACAGGAAGAAGATATTGAGTATGATAGTGTGTTGAAGCAATGTGTGCAATATCTTCTTCCTCTTTTTATCAAAGATTATGAATTATTTCATAGTAAAGATAGTTCTACCCGAAAGATGAGTTATACAGGGTTATTTGATAAATTTCCTGTAGAAGTGATTGCTCAAGTATTTAAAACTTTAGGAGAAGAGTATTATGAAGAGGGTAAGTACATAAATAATCTATCTAAAGATTGTCATATGCGTAACTTTAGTGCTGATAGGTATAGAAGTAGCCTTGATAAGACAATTTCTTATAGCGGTAGAATAGGTGATATAGTTAAATGTAAGTCAATAGGGGTAAAGAGAAAAAAGTATTTATATGACCTAAATATCTCAGATTTATGTAGTAAAATATATAATATGTTTTATGATATAGGTGGGGTAGGTAGTAGGTTGATATATGGTATAAATGTTTTTTGTTCTTTATCGGGTAATGTATATTTTACTAAAGAAGAATTGTTTGACTCTTTAGAGAGGGAAGTAATTGGTTCAGTGTTGGCTATGAGAACCAATTTAAAAGTATTATATTATGATAGGGGTAAAGAAATGATTTTTACTTCTACAAGAGATGATGAACCCAGTGTAGCTTTAACGATGTTTAAAACAAAGGTTTTGATACCTTTATCGAGGTTGTTTATCGGGAAATTAGAGTAAAGGTGAGGTTGTTGGAATGATATTTTCAGTAGAAGAATTTAGACCCGATTTAGGTAAATATTATTCTAAAAGTAATACTTTATCTCTGAGTGAAGTATCTATAACATCAAAGGAAGAATTGTTATGGGTATGTTCTCGATGTGGTAAAGATTTCAGTAAGAAATTGAATTTGATGTTAAAAGCTAAAAATTCTTATTGCAAGACCTGTAATGCAGCTATGAGTAAATTTACTGTTTCTTTAAAAGAAAAATATCCTGAGGTAGCTAAAATGTATGATGAGGGTGGAAATGATATACCCTCTAATATGATTTCTCCTAACAGCAAGGGTATTTTTAGATTTTTATGTAGAAATATGGGAGAGCCTCATATATTTACTTCATCTTTGAATCACGCAGTTAGAGGGTATTATAATTACAGGTCTAAGGGTTGTCCTGTGTGTGCAGGAAAGTATATAGTAGCAGGTGTTAATGATTTAGAATCTCAAGAACCTGAGTTGGTTAAAATATATTCAAAGAATAATACTTTATCACCTGACAAGATAGGTTGGAGAGATGCTAAGACATTAGTAAAATGGGTGTGCAGTAAAGGTCACGAGTTTACTCAAACTGTAAATGCTCAAAAGGAATATATGAGTACTAAGTATCAAGGTTGCCCATATTGTTCAGGTAGGGAAGTGGAGAAAGGTAAAAATGATTTAGCTACTTTATACCCAGATGTATTTTCTATGTGGGATTGGAAGAAAAATACTGTAAATCCTTATACAATAACAGGTAGGAGTTATAAAGAAAAATGTTGGTTTATCTGTCCGAAAGGTCATAGTTTTCAGGCTTTAACATATGGGGTAATATACTCAAGAAAGAATAGTACAAGAGGTTGTCCTTATTGTGCAAATCAGAAAGTTTTAAAAGGATATAATGATTTAGAGAGTGTACACCCAGAATTGCTTAAATACTGGGATTATGATAAAAATGATGTATCACCTGATAGTGTAATATGTAATGACCAGAATAATAAGTATTGGTTTAAATGTGATGAAGGTCACAGTTTTGAGTCAACTGTTTATATTATGTTAGGTTCTCAGAAATACAAAACTAAGGGTTGTCCTATTTGTGCAAATAAAAGGGTAGTGGTTGGTGTGAATGATATATTTACCACTAATCCTGAGTTGCGAGATTCATTTCCATATGATTTAAACCCAGATATCAATCCTGAAGATTATGTAGTAGGTTCTGAGAAACTAATTACTTGCTATTGCAGTAATCCTGATTGTGGAAATATATTTCAAACTACAATTTATAATTGGGCAAATAATTTTGTTAAGTATTGCCCAGATTGCAGAGATTGCGGTAAATCTTATGAAGCTCATATGTTGGCAGCTTTGATTAAGTCTTGGGGTATAGAAGATGTAATAGAAGAGTATCCTCTGTTTGGAGATTCAAGAAGGGTAGATATTTTTATTAAGAGTAAAAACCTTGTAATAGAATATAATGGGTTATACTGGCATAGTGAGGAAATCCGAAATAAAAATTTTCATCTTAAGAGATATTTAGATTGTAAGAAACTTGGGTATAATCTTATTTATGTTTGGCAAGATGATTGGAAATATAAAAGAGATATAGTAGAGTCTTTCCTAAAGAGAAAGTTAGGTATCAGTGATGAGTTTAAGGTTAATGCAAGAGATTGTACTGTGGAGTTAATAGATTATACTGATGCTTATGTATTTTTAGAAGATAATCATATTCAGGGTGCTACAACGGGGGATGCTTATATTGCTTTACTTGAGGATAATATGATTAGAGCTGTATGCGTGATACAGGGTATTGACAATACTATTCTTATTAAGCGTTATGCAACAGATTGTATTTTACGGGGAGGTTTCTCTAAGATTATTTCTTTTATAGAAAGGACCTATGAGTTTTCTCAAATAGATACTTTTTCTGATAATGGTGTTTCGGATGGTGCATTGTATAAAAATTTAGGTTTTGTTAAGGTAAAAGATTTAAGACCTGATTATAAGTATATAGTAAATCATAGAAGAGTACATAAGTTTAATTACAGAAAAGACAGGTTTAAAAAAGATTCCAATCTTGATTATAGAGAAGGTTTATCGGAAACTGAACTTGCTGAGTTAAACGGCTTAAAAAGAATTTGGGATGCGGGTAAAGTTAAGTGGTCTAAATTTTATAAATAAGGTGAGGTTGTTTAAATGTTAGTAGGCACTTTTAATTATAAAGGTCATAACTATGGTGTATCTGCTTATGACTATGGTGATAGTATGACTGCATACTTATCTCCAGTATTAAAAGAGGACAAAAAGTTTCTTGATGGTGGTATTAAAGGAGACGGTTTTTATTTACCGCCTGATTGGGAGGAAATGTTTGTAAAAGTAGGTAGTGGTGCGGTTTATGCAAGTTGTTTTACCTATGAAGATACAGATGATGAAGGTAATCCTATCAAATATAAAAATTTATTGAATGCTGATTTATTAAAGAAGTTTGGTAGTATTATTAGAGGTATGAAATTAGCTTGTAATAATACTAACAAGGAAACTGATGATTTATATGAAACCTTTAATCCCTCTAAAACGGTAAAATATATTATAGGGGATAAGGGGTATGTGTCTTTAGAGATTAGGGTAATTAAAGAATTAAACTATCACAATGAAGATGAAGAAGTATTTTTAAGTCTTTCAGAAGACTATACTTACAAGACTAAAATAGAACAGCTTACTAATGTAAACCATAAGTTTGCCTTAGATTTATCTGAGTTTGTTACAGAAGATAAGCAATCTGACGATTGGAACTTTGATTCTGATGATAAAATCTTTAAGCTATCTGAGATTATTGAAGCCAACCCTACAAAGAATTATGTTTGGCTTAAAGATAGGAAATATACTATTGTAAAGTCTTTTGAACAGATGACTGCTATTTGTAAGAAGATATGGGAACATAAGGGTATAGTGGCATTCGATACCGAGACCACTGGTCTTAATGTAAATGTAACAAGCAGGCAGGGTATTGGTGATAGGCTTGTAGGAATGGTCTTTAGTATAGAAGTAGGGGTAGCCTACTATTTTCCTATAAGACATAAAAAGATACAAAATCTCTGTAATAGTGGTAATGAAGAGTTCATTATTAACACTTATTTTAAACCTATACTTGAGACCAAAGAAATTTTATGTCATAATGGCTCTTTCGACTGGAAGGTAATGTACAATTATGGTATTTTCTTAAATCTTGTTCAGGATACTCTTATTCTTTTTAAGGTAACTATGTGGAATGACCACAGAGATATGTCTATCGCTTTGAAACCCTTAACTCATAGGGTATTAAATAGAGATAGTTTTGAGTTGAGTGACTTCGTACAAGGTAAATTTGGTAGCAACAATATTAAATTCTGGGACTTGGAAGAAGAAAGTGTAAAATATTATGCTTGCCCAGATACTGATAACCTTTTAGAATTGTATAAGTATTGCGTTGATACTAATTTGCTTGCTAAGTATGGTGCTAAAAAGATTTATCAGATTGAGGTAGCTTTTTCGATTGTAATTGCTTATCAAGAGTACTATGGTCATTGCGTAGATATTAGTAAGATTGATGCTCTTGTAGAGGGTATTAAAGCCTCTAAAGCTAATACTTATGCTAAGATGGTTGAAATTGTAGGTCACGATTTTAATCCTCGTAGTAATAAAGATTTACCTCAGGTTATTTTTAAAGAGTTAAATTATCCTATTTTGGAATATACAGATACAGGTAATCCCTCTTGTGGTAAGAAGTTTCGTAAGAAACTTATGGACGAGAAGAACCCTGACGGCAGTAGAAAGTATCCATTTATAGCATATTTAAATGAATACTTGGAAAACTCAACCCTTGAGTCAAATTTTGCAAAGAATATTGACAAATTTGCAACTGAAGATGGACTTATGTTCTCTGAAGTCCAGCAGTTCTTGGAGACTGGTAGAGTTTCTGTAAAGAACCCTAATTACCAGTCATATAGTGATGTCGTAAAGAAATACATCATTCCGAGATACGGGTATTTTGCATTAGATGCTGACTATTCTTCGGTTGAGGCTCGAATAATGGTTAGTATGGCAGGGTGTAAGGATATGGTTGAGCGTATGAAAGACCCTGATACGGACTATCATACTATAAAGGCATCACAGATGTTTGGAATACCATATGAGTTGGTTTCACATAAACAAAGAAAAATGTCGAAGGGAGTAAATTTCGGCATATTATATGGGCTCGGGGACCCTAATCTTGGAGCTACTTTGTACGGTGAGAGGTCACCTGAAAACACCCGTAAAGCCAAGAAGCAAAAGGAACTCTACTTCCAGGGTATGGAAGAACTTAAAGATTTCATTAACAAGTCGAAGGCTCAGGGTACTACTCAGTTCTACTCAACTACTGACTACGGTAGAAGAAGATACTATGACCCAAGAAGAGTTAGAAAAGATACTATTGAGCGTCAGTCTTGTAATGCAAGAATCCAGGGTACTGCAGCTGATATCTATAAACTTGCTATGGTGAGGCTGTTGCATCAGATTAGAAAAAGAGATTGGTTAGGTAAGGTACTCATTTCTGCTTTTGTTCACGATGAATGTTTCCTTGAAGTAAGTAAATCTCTTGACCCAATTGTAGTATTGGGGGTATTAAGAAAGAGTATGATGCTTGACAAAGATGGTTGGTGTCCTTTGTTTATAGGTGCAGGTTTTGGAAGAAATTGGTATGAAGCTAAGAACACTGAAATTCCTATTCAAGTACAGGAGTCTTTAATAAATAGCTATGGTACTAATGGCTTAGATTGGTGGGACGGCGATACTGATAGGCTTTGCAACTTTGTAGTAGATGAAATAAATGATTACGGTAGAGATAGGGTAATAAATTACTTAAAAACTTGTGAAAAAGGTAAAGTGTTACCCCCAGCTATAAACAGTTTGGCTCATGATGTTATTGATGCTATTATAGATGGTGCAAAGATAGATGGTTGTGTTTGTACTGAAATAAAGAGTAAAAGTGATGTACTTGAAAATCTTGATGAGTTTGGTAAAGCCTTTGGTTGTGAAGATTTAGTTAAGAGTGCTGAAGTCCTGAAACCTGAACACAGTAGTACAGAGGTAGCTACAGGTACTGAAGAAGAAACAGAAGATAATGGTGACGGAGACGGGTATTCTTGGGAAGATACTATGCATATGTATATAGGTTCTGTCGGCTGTTATTATAGGAGAGATGAAAATCAGACTTACTTTCGTTATGATGTAGATAATCCAGTGCTTATTAAGTACTTATTTAACTTTGTTAAAAAGCACGAGGGTGATAGTGAATTATTTGCTGTTAAGAATGGTGAAATATTTACAACGGGTATGAAGGTTAATAAGTCGGTATATCCTGAGTTGGTTAAGATTTTTGTGACTTTAGGTAAAAAGCTACAAAAGTGATTATAAAGGGTTTCTATACGGTATAGAGACCCTTTTAATGTTTAAGGAGTGGAGGAAGTTATGAAAAAGATATTGGTATGTTTGATATTAGTTGGAATGATTTTTGGTATGTGTAGTTGTACTTTCAGTACTGGCAAGAAGGGTATGATTATTGATAAGGCAATGAATTATATACAAAAAAGTTATCCAGATGAAAAGTTCAAGGTAACAGGATTTGAAAGCAACTGGATGAAAGAACACTATACAGTTAATATCAAATCTGTTGATGATATTGATGATTTTAAAGTACGCTTAGATGATAAAACTTTAGAAGTCACTTATCAAGGGTATTATGCTCTTAAAACTGCTGATGAGTTGAGTGACTTTTTTAGTAATGCTGTTCCTGATAGAGATGATGTGTTAGTAAAGGCTTATGTTTATGATAATGGTGGTTCATACATTTTAGATAATCCTAATTCTTCTATAAGTGATTTATTTAACGAACCTACTGTTAAATACAGTGTTCGGGTATTTTGTGAAAATCGATTAGGCGGTGGAATTACAAGTGCTAATAGGGCTAATATATCTAACAAATTATCGAAGTTATATAATAAAGGTGTGAAAGGTGATATTCTTGTAGAATATTACAGAGTGGGTAGTTTATATAATTTCAAGGTAAGGAAGATTATATACAGTCCTTATGAGATTACAGAAAATATAGAATATTTAGGAAACTGTTTAATATCTAAGGGTAATTTAGATGATACTATTCTTAAAGGGTGATTTTGTGAAAAAGAAGGTTGTATTAGGTAGTTTAATATTACTGTTGTTGGTTTCAGTCGGATTATTTGTATATCCAAGTATATCTAAGGGTGTTGAAGAGAAGAAAATTAATACTCAGATAGAAAATTTTGATACTCAAGTGGAAGAAGTTCAAGATGAAGGTTCTTATGAGGAAGCTTTAAAAGAAGGTAAGATAGATGAAGAAGGGTATAAAGTAGATTCGAGCGGTAATAGGGTATCTAATACACCAATTCATTATAAGGTAGATTTGGATAGGTTACTTAAAGACAGTCAAGCATATAATAAAAATGTAGAAAAGAATCAATATACCTTGTTAACTGAAGATACTTATGTTAAATCAGCTTTAGACTTGACGAACTACGGAATATATGATGGTATCTATGGATATATATCAGCTCCGAGTATTGATATGAGTTTACCTATTTATTTAGGGGCGAGTGATTATAATATGAGTAGTGGAGCTGGGCATATGACTGGTACATCCCTACCGATAGGTGGTAAGAATACTAATTGTATTTTAACTGCCCATACAGGGTATATAGGTAGAACATTTTTTGATAACTTGAGTAGACTAAGTAAAGGAGATAATGTATATATCAAAAACTATTTTGGTACTTTACATTATAAGGTAGTAACTACTGAGGTACATAGTCCAAAAGATTCTTACAGGTGTTATATAGAAGAGGGTAAAGATTTAATTACCCTTATAACCTGTATCTCTGATGGTCATTGGGGTTTCAACAGATACTATGTAATATGCGAAAGGGTATAAAAATAATTTAAGAAATTTTAAAATATTTTTAGGAAATGATTGCAAAATATAAAGAAATATGGTAAGATATAGTCAACAAATTAAAAAAGTTGTTTCAAGTTTTTAGTTTATTTACAAAATTAAATAAAACTTATAGAAAAGATAAACTTTTTCTAAGAAGGACTTGAAAAAATTTCTTGTATTTGTTAAAATAAAGGTACAATAAAAGGTAATAATATGAAAACCTTTTAAATCTATTTAATGCTTAGGAGGCATAATTATGAAAAAGACAGTATTATCAATCATCTTTGCATCTCTTATTACAGCATCATCAGTTATGATGTTCTCAGGTTGTGGTAATAAGGAAACATCAACTCCAGACGAAGCAACAACTTCAACAGTTGCTACTTTTGAAGAAACTACATCATCAACATCACCTACAACAACTACAGTTCCAGCGGTAACAGTGCCGAAGGAAGTTAAGGATTTGGTAGACAAGGGTGATATCAAAGTCGACAAAGACGGTAACATCACTGATAAGAACGGTAAGAAAGTCGAAGTAAAAGACGGCAAAGTAGAAGTAAAAACCAATGACGGTAAGACAGTTACAGTTAAGGTTAACGATGTAAAAACTACGGTATCTAACAACAATAACAACAAGGGTAACACCGAAAAGAAAGAAGATACCAAGTCAAATACATCAAAGGCTGACACTTCTAAGAATGACAACAAGCCAGCGTCTAAGCCAAGCAACTCTTCAAGTAATCAGAAGCCAGCGAAGCCAAGCAACTCTTCAAGTAATAACCAGAAGCCAGCTAAGCCAAGTGAGTCATCAAAGACTGAAACACCTACAGAAAAGCCAAAGCAGAAAGTATGGGTAGATGACTACAAAACAGTTCACCACGAAGGTTATTGGAAGGTAGTAGGTACTCATGAGGAGCCTGTATATGAATGGGTAGGTTGTAATGTATGCAATGACTGCGGTAAAAAGTTACCTGATTCTAACACTTTGTTAGACCATTTGGAATGGGAGGCAGATCATGGTGGTAAGGGTTCTTATCATTATGAGAAAGAATATGTACAGACAGGCACAAAAACAGTAGAAGACAAGGAATGGGTAAAACCTTGGGATGAAAAGGTCAAAGACGGCGGTCACTGGGAATACAGATAACATTTGATATTAACTACTTTAATCATGGTTTAATATTTCAAGGGAAGAGGACTCAATATTGAGTCCTCTTTTCTTTTGTATAGAAAATAATATTTCTATATAAGAAAGTATTCAATTTAATTATAATATATGGTATAATATAATAAAATAAAAGGAAAGGTGTGGTTGTACTTATGATAATTTTATATATTTTCCTTGTAATGTTTTTTATTGTAGCTTTGGTAGCGACATATGAGAATCATTTATATAGTATAACTTATGGTAGGAATAGCTTTTTAGGTATCTTGGTAATTATTTCTTCCTTAGTAGCTATGGTGTTAATGTTTATAGCTATTAATGTATTTCAGTAATTTGTAAAATGGAAAACCAAGGGTATTAATAGTGTAAAAAAATTACTTATTTAAAAATAGAAAGGTTGTAGAGTATATGGGTATTGATGATTGTTTAATACTATTGTTTGATTATTTAATAGTAGTAGTAATTTCGTGTGTGTTAAATTTAAATGATTGGTATAAGAGGGGCAACCATAGTGTGGGTGGCAGTGTATTGGTGCTTGTAGGTGGAATACTATGTTTAGCGGTTGTGCTTTATATGTTGTACACTTTTAAATAGTATCTTTAGAAAGTAATTATATTTAAAATAGAAAGGAGTAGTAAGATGACAATATGCAGTTTTGTAGGTGATGAATATTTAAAGAATATTTTTCACCTATCAGCTAAGGAAGCGGTAAAGCACCCTGACTATAATAAATACATAAGGGTATTATCAAAAGCAATCAAGGGTGGAGAAATTTCTATAACGACGGTAGAATCTCACCTGATAGGTATAGCAATGACTTCAACCCTGAGAAGAAAGATTATACAGGACTTAAAGGAGGTATTTTAATGAAAGACAGAGATATTGAAAGAGCAAGACTTGAACATAGAAGTGTTTACTGTATTGATAAAGACACTTCTGATGTATTAAGATGTATTGTAGGTTTATTCGGTTCTTTTGATTCTCAATTCGATGTAGAGCTTACACCTGAATATAACGAGTCAACCAAAGAATGTATTCATAGAAGATGGTTTTGCATAGCACCAGAAAATGTTTATGCTACAGCTGAAGAGGCTTTTAAACATAGTCACAAATCGGTAGGATAAAATACTTGTAGGGGACGAAGCATAATGTTAATTGAGAACAAAAATATAGAGGATTTACTTGAATACTTAAATCCAATGAGCAAATCAGAATTAGATAAACTTTTATCAGATACTCCTCAACTTTTTAAAGATTGTGTATCTTATTTTTCAGATAAGATTATAGCAGGAGATGTTAAAGCCAGAGATGTAAAAGGCTACTTATCGGAGAGGGTATCTAACTTTTATTTAGAGACGAAACTCTGGAATGGAATAGAAAAGAGCATCTATCCATATATTTCAACGGATTACCTAAGAAATCTTACTAACTTCAAATTAGAAGAGGCTTTTTTATATTTGGAGAACAAGGCTATCTTAGAGATAGGTTCTGAACACGAAAACCTTATTCTTGTTGAAAACTTAAATATAGGTACTAAAGAGAGGCTTATTAAAACAGTAGGTATTATTCATATGATAAACAATATGATAATTATTAACAGATTTTCTAAAAGAAAGTTTACAGAGGTAGCTAAAAAGGTATTTGGCTTTGATAAGGATACCTCAGAGATAATTTGGTATTGTTGTGATAAGATGAGAAACGAACTTGAAAGATTTTATCTTCTTAAAGCAACAGCAAATCTCAACAAGATTTCGAATACAATAGATGCAATGTATGATATTGTAGATGACTTCAGTTAATTACTATTAATCAAAATCAAAGATTGTTACAATTTTGTTACCGAATATCTTTAATTGTATGTTAAATTATGGTAAAATAGATATACAATATAAAGTTGGAGGTACAAAATTATGGATAGAATTTATCAGATAATGTCTTTAGTAGGCATAGGATTATGTTTGTTGGTTGCGTTAGGCTGTATAGTGGGTATAATCTTAGAGGTGATAGGGTATAGGGATTAAAAAATAAATTCTAAGAAAATTTAAAATTTAAATAAGAACATATTTTATTTTTCAAAGAATTATGTTAAACTAACAGTGCAATAAGAAATTATTGCTGTAGTTCATTTTTCATTCCTTTTGTGAAACGGCATTTGGAGGAGAGGGGACTCCTTTAAATGCCGTACTCTCAATTAAGTTATTCAGTTTTAATTTATATTTTTTCATCTCAAAAGACCAGCCTTTCTCTAAGAAGATTGAGAGGTTGGTTTTTTGTATTATAATAGGTGTATGATATGTTGTATATAGCGTATAGGGTAGTAGGGTTGTGTATGTTCTTGATATTGATAGTAGTATGTGTTTTTGCAGGGTTTGCTATTAAGAAGCCAATTATAATGGCAGGGTATTATATAGTAATATCCGTAATACTATTCGTAGTATTATCAATTCTATTAGAGTGGGTATAATATTATTACTTACAAGATAAATTATTTTAAAATGAAATTAAAGGGTATATAAAATCTTAGTGCTTGTCACTATTGAGAGGATGTTAAAAATGGTTAAGTATGTGGTAGTAGTAAAGGATACTTTAAATGATAAAGTTCATTACCTAAACCCAGTAGCTGATTATTTAGACCAATTAACTACTAATTTAGATGACGCTCCTAAGTTTTCAAGTGGAGAACTTGCTGAAGATGCGTATAGGGTATTAAAGGATAGAATACCAATAGGTTGTCCAGTATCTATATACACTTTAGAAGGAGAAGACTTCAAATTACATAAAATTTTGTAGAGGTTGTTATATGTTGGTTTCAATTTTTATTATTACACTAATTACATTAGGGGTAAGTGCTATTGCATTGGGTATAAGTGTTACATTTGATTGTATGCTTTGTTCTAAAATAATATCAGTAGTGATGATGGTAATAGGTTTAATAATTATAGTATCTTTTGTGTTAATTATATTGCAGGGAGACATATTGTGTCTGTAATATTTAAACAGAAAGTATTTAATAGGAGGGTATTTTATGAAGAATAAATTTTTTATAGGTGAAGAGGTAACATTTCTCACCAGTATGGGAAGATGCTTTTCGATAGCTTTGCACCCCCAATTGGGCAAAGATGAATGCACAGGTATTAAAGCTAAAGTTATAGAAGTTAATATTGCTATGTATGATAAAGGATGTTTCAATCCAGAATGTATGAGTGGTGATTGTCAAATTTCCTACTCAATAGAATTGGAGGGTATTCCTAATAAGAGAGTTCGTGTTTTTGAGTTTGAGTTGGAAAAGATTTCTGATAAAGAACAGGAAAATTATAACTATGAAATTGGTGAGGTTGTCACTGTAAGGAAAAGTCTTTATGGAAGAGTCGGTGGTATTCGTAAAAACGATAAGGGTGAAGTAGAATACTACATTTTTTGTGAAGAGTCTGATAGTAAATGGTACTCTGCAAATGCAATAAAGAAAGGAGGTATTAAAAATGGAAATGCTTGAGTATGTTGTGGTCATTAAAGACATAAGATTAGGTGTAAATTATTATTTAAATTCCAATGATAGTTGTAAAACTCATCTTACTACAGATTTAAATAAAGCATCAAGATTTTCTTGTGAAGAACTTGCTGTAAATATGTATAAACTTTTAAGAAATAGAATACCTAAAGCGTATTCAGCAGGGGTATATGCTATTGAAGAAGGTTCTTTGGTATTAAAGAAGATTCTTTGCAAGAAGGTGTAGTTATGTTATTAGTCATAGCTAAGAGGGGTAAAGATGTATATTTTCTTACCAAGTATGGATTCTTTTCAGGGTATGGATTAGCTTTAAAGTTTAACTCAGTAGAAGAAGCCGAAGGGTATTACAAGACAGTTAAACCTAAACCAGTAAGCTCATATACGGTAGGTATTTGTGAAGATGTAGGCAACAAGTCCTACTTAAAAGAAAGATACATAGAGAAGTTGTAAGTGAGGTAATTATGCAACCTAAGTTTTGTTTAAGAGAAAAGGTAAGTATAAGGTTACCTAAAGGTACTAAAAGTGATAGTAAACAGGTAGAAGGCATTATTCATAGAATAGGAGTCGCTCAATCTGAGGATGGGTACTTTACACCATATGCAGTAAGTAGTTTTTGTATCTGCTATGAAGTGATATACCAAGGAGAAAGAGGGGTAGTACCTGAAGAAACCTTATCTAAATTGACCAATGAAGAATCCAAAAGGTATAAGTTCGGTCTTGGAGATGTAGCTGTTTTAAAAAAGAATGGTAAACAGTGCAGGGTAGCAGGTATAGCTAAAAACCATTATGGAGATATTATGTATTATGTAGTTTATAGAGATGAATTAGAAGATAATTTCTCAACTCAGAATACATTTAGTTTCGGGTGGTTTTTAGAGGGTGATTTAGAGGTGAAGAACAAACCAGTGAAATAGGGTATTGTTAATTTAATAAATTGTTAAGAGTTTACAGTATTAGTGTTTAAATATACTAATACTGTAATTTTTTATATAGAATAGATATTATTGTGTAGTTAATTTTTAAGGCGGTGATATAGATTTTTATGTGAGGTACTTACTGTATTTTATTGATTTATTGTAGAATAGTTATACTTTTTAGATATAGCTATTAAATAAGTTGATTTTTATATGGTAAGTGATTATAATTATATTATAGTCAATACAATTGAATATATGAGTTTTAATTAGAAAGATTACTCTGTAAAAAGTAAAAATTGTCTTGAGCTTTCTTTAATTTACCGTTTGATTATATTAAAGAAGGTGATGCCCATGGGTATTAGAGATAGACCGAATAAATTCATTCGCTAATACACCGATATATAACTTTTTATTGAAGTTATAAATATTTAGTAAAGGAGAAAGTCAAGACAATGAATAGTTTTAAGAAGGCTATTGCAGTTGTACTTTCGGCTGTAACAATGGCAACCACTTGGGTGGGAGCTATACCAGTTTTTGCTGATGAAGTATCATCAGGAGAGATGGGTACTGTGTATGTTAAACTTACTGATAATGGTTCGGTTAAAGTTAATGCACAGGACGAAGAAACCTCATATCGTTTAAAAGATAATGAGGTACAGTCAAAAGGTAGCAACGGCGAAGTAGCCACAGTAAACTGTGATAATGCCGATTATGATTTTAAGGTAGAAAAGCCGATTGGTACTACCTTAGATGTCAAGGCTGTTGCAGACCTCGGATATAAGGTATCGGAATATTCGACTACAACTGACAGTGGTGATGTTTCAGAGGAGGATTTATCCAATGAGATTTCAACAAAGGCTGATTCAGTAGTAGTAAGTGAAAAACCTCAGTATGTTACAGTATCTTTTGATGCTATTTCAGTACCAATGGATAAAGAGGAAGAGCTTAATGATTTAGACTTTTCTACTTGTAGATTACTTGTAGGTAGCTCAGTAGAAGATGTTCTTAATGATGTAAGTGTTCTCTCTACATACAACGGGGTATCACTTTTACAGTTCCCATCCGAGGATGCTACAAAAAGAGCTTATATAGCTTTATCTAAGGTAGCTGATTTTGTCAATGTAGATACCGCTGATTTTGAGGTATCTGATATTGCAAATGTTGAAGAAGATAAGATGTCAGAGGGTATTAACCCTATTGGTGAATTATCTGAAGCAGATACAGAGGAAGTAAGTCAGAGCAATGTTATTGCTGTAATCGATACAGGTTCATCTGAAAGAGATAATGTTATCGAGCGTGTTTCAATGCTTGGTGATGTTGTATCAGATGATAACGGTCACGGTGATGAGATGATTTCTAAAATCCTTTCGCAGGATAAAGATGCTAAGGTTATTTCCATTAAAGCTATGGACTCAAACGGTAAAGGTACAACTTCTTCGGTATATGCAGGTTTGCAGTATGCTATTGAGAAGAAGGTAGACATTATTAATATGTCTTTTGTAGGTATTGCTAATGAGGATAACTCTTCAATTAAGGATTTAATTGAAACAGCTATTAATCAGGGTATCACAGTAGTGGGAGCAGCAGGTAATAACGGTACTGATGCTTCATACTTTATTCCAGGATGTGTAGAAGGTGCTTACATTATTGGTGCAGCAAATAGTGATGGTACTCGCTTAGAGTCCTCTAACTATGGTAAAACTGTAGACTATAATGTGGTAGCAGGTTCAACATCTGAGGCAAGTGCTTTATTTACAGGGTATCTTTCGAAGCATAAAGCGATTGACGATGTTAACTCTAATAATTTTATTTACAGTACAGATTATAAAGTAAAATCTGATGACAAGCCTAAGGAAGATGTAAAACCAACTACTCCTAAAGAGGATGATTCAGTTGTAGATACATCTAAATCCGTTATCGTTAAGTATCTTTTTATTGATGATTCTAACCTTACAGGTGAAGAAACAATTGATACTGTAATGGCTACAGATACTTCTAAGGTATTATATCAGTTACAGAGTTTTGCAGATGTAGTTAAGGCTAAAGACGGTACTTACAAGGTTACTACAGATGCTCCATTTGTAAATGGTTCATCTACTTCTAAAAAGCCTTTAGATGTAGCTTTTGCAAAAGGCAATGATAATGGTATAGAAGTAACAAAAGGGGTATCTTATAATTTTGATACTAATGTTGCAACTGTATCAGAGGATGCCTTAGTAAAAGGTGAGGATGATTTCTGTAATTTACAGATTCAGCTTTTAGTACCTACATCTTTATCTAAGAAAGCAAAAGTTACTGCTTTGGTCGAAGATGGAACAGGTAAGAAATTAGGAGTTACAACTCTTAAGGGTACTCCTTATGATGAGTCTTATGTCAAAATTGTAACTAAAGATACTTTATCTAAAGAAGATATCAAGGTTATCGCTAATGGCTCATCTACTAATTCAGGTAAATATGAATTTGAAGATAGTTATGTAAAGTTAGGCTGTCTTGGTATTTATAAAGATGTTAAAATTGTAGTATCAGGTTCAAGAGAAAGTGCTTTTGAAATATCTGAGTACGATGGACCTAATGCTCAAAAGGTAGCTTGGCTTAAAGATAATACTGATATCTCTAATCTTAAAGTTGGTAATAGTAGTCAGATAAAGGTTAGATTGGCTCATAAAGGCGTGTTGGGTACGGTAGATAGTAAACCAATCGTTGATGATCCTATTCCAAACTATGGCTCTCTTGGAGGAGGTACTTGGCAGTTTGGTAATTTAGCAGGAATTGCTTTACCTACTACGATAAAGTTTAATAGTAAATGCAAATTAAACTTCCAGCTTTACAGTAATGGTGTGGATTCTTATGGTAACTGGGGTAAAGGTTACAACCATACTATTATGGGTGCTTGTTACCATGTAACTCAAAGCTATTCTCACGAAGAGTACAAAAATGCTACTATTAGAATTATAAGTATTAGGAAAGATACGGAAAAGCCTAATAGGACATATATTACTTTCAGTGTATTAACTAACAATGGCTTTACTGGACCTCAGTCAGTAGGTGGTATATATTATGTAGGTGTTGAAAATACATCTATCAAACTCCAGATGCAGAAAGACAGTTCAGTAGACGGTTTCAATACTCCTTATAGTAGAGAGGGTGCTAAATACAACATTTACACTGATAAAGCTTGTACTAAGCCCTTTAAGTTTGGTGGTAAAGATGCCTACATTACTATCGATAGCAATGGTTACGGAAAATTGGGTGAGGGTTCAGGTGTAAACAATGACTCAAATGATAAGAATACTCGATTCTGGTATCAAAACTCAGGAGCAGATATCAAGAAGGGTACATACTACGCTAAAGAGGATACAGCTCCGAAAAGTGGTAAGTACACTAAGGGTTCTGACTTCCAGAAAAAGGAAGATGGGTATTATGAGTTTGTGAGTGTAGGTAAAAAGGATAGTAAAAATATACCTATCTATAGAGCCCATTATATTACCAAAAAAGGTGGTAAAGATGCAGGTACTCCTATTGATGACCCATTAGTTAATCTCCAGCTGAATAAAATTTCAGCCAATCCTGAATTAACTAAGGGTAATTCCTGTTACTCTTATAAAGGTGCTGTTTATGGTATTTACTGGTTAAGAAGCGATGCTACTAACGGTAAAAACTGCAGAGGCTATATTACCACTGATAAAGATGGTTATGGTGCATACTTTGCTGAAGGATCAAAAGGTTATGGCACAAACTCTAAAGATACCAGTGCTGTGTACAAGAATAAAAATTCAGGTACTCCAGTAAGAGCTGTCAAGAGTAGAGACAAGAATAAATTTACTGGTTGGTATGTAAAAGAGCTGACCGCTCCAAAGGGTTATACTGTTGATAATACTGTATATCAGTTGACAGATAGTGGCAAGGTAACGAGCGAAGGCTTAAAAATCTACAGACCTAATGGTAAATCAAACGGTATTGCTGATGAGCCTGCGAACGACCCGTTTATTATTCGTATTCAGAAAAGAAATGCTATTACAGGTGAAACTAAGAGACTTGAAAATGCAGTATTTAAACTTGAGTACTATGCAGAGTATTTAGATTTTACTAAGTACGATAAAAATTTTCAGGTAGATTCTTCTGATCCCAATGCTAAGATTCCGAAGTTTACTGCAAGTAAACCAACAAGAACTTGGTATATTAAAACCGATGAATTTGGAAGAGCTTACTTAGATGATGGTACAAAATATGTATTAAGGAATAATAAAGACTACCCTGATTTTAATTCTGATGAAACTTATAAGGATAAAGATACAGGTGATGTAGTTGTTCCTTACGGTACTCTTAAAGTAACAGAGGTAAAAGCTCCAGAGAAATATGATGTTACCCCTGTAATTTATTATAGAACTTTGGACAATAATGGTACAGATATTATCAGTCAGGTAGAACTCCCAGTAGATGAGAATCCGAAGGTAGAGATGGACACAGTAGCTTTAGATACTGATACAAAATCTCACAACGGTTTTACGAGTGCTAAGACTTGTGTATCTGATACAATTACTTACAGTAATTTAACAGGTGGCAGGGAATACACAGTCAAGGGTATGCTCATCAAGAAGAGTGATAAATCAAAAATCCCTCTCTTGAATGAAGATGGTACTATTCTTAAAGACTCAAAGGGCAAACAGGCTACTGAAAAATCAGTAACTATGATTGCAAATGCCAATGGTTCAGGTCACTATAGTATAAATTATTACTTCAATTCTAATGGTTTAGAAAAGGATTCAGTTGTAGCTTATGCTTTCATTTACGATAAAGCAACAGGTGAATTACTTGGTAGCCATGAAGATCTTACTGATGCTGATCAGACAGTATCATTCAGAGGTAGAGAACTTAGTATGATTACAGTAGCTACTGACGATGCTACTGATAGTGCTATTTCCTATATTCCTGATGACGGTTGGGGTTATATTTCTGATAAGGTATCTTATGTAGGCTTAGATAAAAACCGTTCTTATAGATTAAAAACTGAAATTTACGAGATTGAAAACGGTAAGGTATCTGATACTCCTGTAAAGATTAATACATCAGGTATGACTTTTGAAACAGCCATTTATACGGTATTTCAACCAACATCAGATAGTGGTACTGTTAATGTATCAAATATCAGGTTTGGACTTCCAGAAGGAAAAGTAGATTTAACTACCCGTAAGTTTGTAGTCTATGAGACATTGACTTACAGTGATGGTTCTTCTATTATGAAGAATGGTAAGGTTGATCCAGGTAGTATTCATAAAGACCCAACTGATACAAACCAGATTGTAACTTACTCTGATTTACCTATAGATACGGTTGCTAAGGTAGCAAATGCATCAGGTGATGGTAAAGTAGGTTATATTTCAGGTAGGTTGTCTCAGACTATGATTGAAGAGACTGTTACTCTTGAAAACTTAAATGCTACTGATGAGTACCAGTTATCTCCATACTTAGTATTAAAGAGCACTGGTAAGGTTCTTGATAAAGCCAAAGTTTACTTAGTAGACGCCAAAGGCAAAAAGACTCTCATTACTAAAGGTGCTGATGGTGATACTTTTGTACCTAACGGAGGCGGTTGGGGTAATGATAATGGTAGATTCAAGTTTACAGCTTTAGCTAAGACCCAGATGATTAAGCTTGCTTTTGATGTATCTGCTTATAAAGATACTCTTGCAGGCGAAGAGGTAGTTGTATGTGAAGAAGTCGGTGGTATGCAGTTAGTCGACGGTGATGAGTATTACAACACCTATAGTGAACACGATGACTTAGATGATGCTGATCAGACTGTTAAGTTCCTTAGTTCTACCATTAAGACTACCGCATCTATGGAATCTACGAAAACCAAGTATGCTTACGCATTGGGTAATGATACTGTCAAAGATACAGTGTCTTTGACTGGATTAATCCCAGGTGAAACATATAACTTACAGGGGTATGTAGTAGATAAGGCAAGTAAACAGATTTTAGCACAGGGTGATAAAACCTTTAAAGCTGATACTGATAATGATACAGTTTCTATGGAATTGGGTATAGATGTTTCTTCTCTTGCAGGTAAGGATTTGGTAGTTTATGAAGATTTGTATTACACTGGTTCATTAATCGCATCCCATAGTGATATAAATGATGCAGACCAGACTGTAACAATTCTGAATCCTACAATTAAGACAAGTGCATCTGCAAGTAGATCTTCTGTTTATAGAGATAGGGTTGTACTTGAACAGTCATCTGATATTTATGATACTGTTAGTATGACTGGTTTAATTCCAGGGGAGACTTATACAGTAGAAGGTCAGGTTATTGAGAAGAGTTCAGAAGAACCTGTAGCTTTAAAGGGTACTTCAGCTAAAACAGGCGGTACTAACTTGGTTGTTACTTTATCTGAGGATAAACTGTCAGCTACAACAACTTTTACTGCGGTAGGAGAGAGTCAGGATGTGGTATTCCACTATATTATTGATTCTACTTATTATGCAGGTAAATCTGTTGTAGTAGTTGAGGACTTGTATTACAGTGATGACCTTATTGCAACTCACCGTGATTTAACTGATACAGACCAGACTTTAACTTATAAGAGTGAAGGTTCTCTCAAAATCACCAAGGTAGATTCTAATACTGGCGAGGTAGTTAAGGATTCTGCTACTTTTAATCTGTATAAGGTGAATGCTGATGGTACAGAGACCTTAGTAAACAATCATTTTTCTTCGATTGTAAGTCAACAGTTAGGTACTTATGTATATCGTTATGATGAATCATCTTCTTATTCTACAGATTTGTTAACTTACCCAGAAAGACATCACGGTATGTTGGTAGATCCTAATGATGTTGGTACAATGTCTATTGCAGGTTTACCAAGTGGTAAGTACAAGTTAAGAGAGATTAAAGCACCAGAAAATTATATCATATCTAATCAAGAGGGTATTGATGTAGAGATTGTAAATGGTGAAGTTACAGAAGCAACTGTTGAAAATACTCCTCGTTTGACTTCGTTCTCTTTTATAAAGACTGATGATAATGCTGATGTAGAAAAGTCAAAGGTACTTGCAGGTGCAGGTTTTACTCTTTACAAGGATGAAGCTTGTGAGGTTCAGGCAAAAGATTTCTATATGAATGTAATGCCTGAGGTTTTAACAGGAGAAAATGGTATGGTTGACTTTAATAATATAGGTTATAGTGATAAGACTATCACTAAGTATTATATTAAAGAGACAACAACTCCAATTGGGTATGTACCTCTTGATTATGTTATTGAAGTTTCCATTGATACTGAAGGTACGGTATCATTTAGCAGACTTAATACAGATGGTACTTCTGCAGAGATATCTGATTCTTACAGGATTTATGTAGATGAGGATAAAAAGTTCTATGTTGATTTTACCAGAATTATCAACCACAGAGGTTCAGTAATTCTTAATAAGAAGGATGAAAACGGTGATAACCTTGCAGGTTCTGAGTGGGAACTCCATAAGGTAACTAAAGCTGTTGCTGATGATGGTACTGTATCTTACACCAGTGATGAAGTAGTTTCAGTAGATGCAACCAAGGCTCAGGGTACTTACAGAGCTGAAGATTTAAAGAAGGGTACTTCCACATTAAAGACTTCAGATAAAGGTACATTAAGTATCGGTAATTTACCTTTGGGTGATTACTATTTAGTAGAAACTAAGGCTCCTGAAAATAAGATGCCTTACGGTGAGAAGATTGAGTTCTCATTAACCGCTGATAAACCTGATATTGGTTTAACCGATGATGGTATCACGGTAATTGATAACAAACCATTCTTACCTAAGACTGGCTCATTCGGAGATATGGGTATCTATTGGATAGGCTTAGTTTCGTTGTTAATTTCGTTATCTATCTTTGCTCTTGCTTTTGCGAGAGCAAAGAAGATTAAAAATATTTTAAAAAGGGGTTAAAAACCAATGAGAAAAATGTCAATCGCAAAATTTACTATGGCGATGGTACTTGCTATGATGATGATTGTAACATCACTTATTGGAGTATCAGCAGCAACATCCAAGACTTTACTTGATTCGTCCAAGAAAGTAGAGTTCAATGTAACCTGTGATAAGGTAGGTTATACATTCAATGTATATAAGGTAGCTGACCTTGTATCAAATTCTACAAGTCCTTACGAGACAAAGTATAAGTCACTTGTATCATCTGTTAGTAGTGAAGAGGTAACAAAGACTATCAAAGAGGGTAATTCAGTAGACTTACTTGCAGCTTTAGACACTGATAAGATTGCAGATACCCTTAAGGTAGGTTCATTTGGACCGACATCTGCTACTAACACAACTGCTAAGTTTAGCAACCTCGACCAGGGTATTTACTATGTTAAGGCTGTAAACTACCCAGCAGGTGTTAAGGAAGTAAGAAACTCAATCTTTGCACTTCCTTATTATCCGAGCAATGAAGCAGGTTGGACATATGAAATTAAATCAATTCCGCTTGCAACTAAGGTAGTCGATGAAGACATTACTACAAAGAAGAAAATCACAAACTCTACTAAGGGTAATGAAAACTTCACAGATGTATCACTCGGCGATACAGTTAATTTTGAAATTAAATCTACTGTAACAGGTGATAAATCTCATGTGATTACAACACCTGAAGGTGACAAGTACACAGTTGAAGATTTCAAACTCAACAGCTACTATGTAACTGATGATATGTCAAAAGGCTTAACACTTACAAAGAGTTCCTTTAAGGTAACACTTCAGGACGAAAGCGGTAAGGTTGTAAAAACTCTTAACGGTACAGGTGCAACTCCTGATTACACAGTAACATACGAAACAGGTTTTGACGGTAGTGATATCACTAAGAACACTAAGTTTACAGTAGCATTATCTAAGGACTTCTTACAGCAGAATACATTCTATGAAGATAATGTATATTATACAAGTGTTACATACTCTGCAGTTCTCAACAAAGAAGCTGTTGTAGGACCTAAGGGTAACCCGAACACAGAGCCTAAGATTGCTTATTCTAATAAGAATGATGTAGTTAAGGAGCACGAGGGTAATACAGTATATGTTTACACATATGCTATTACCTCAACAAAGAATGACCCAGACAACAAGCCTTTAGCAGGAGCTACTTTTGAGCTCTATAAGACTGAGGCTGATGCTAAGGCTCAGACAAATGCAATTGCAGTAGGTGTTTCTGACAGAGACGGTAAAGTAGTTTATAAGAACGCTAAAGATGAAGAAATTCGTTTAACAAGTGGTACTTATTATGCAGTAGAGACAGTTGCTCCAGAAGGATACAACCTCTACGGTAAGGTAATTACAATTGACCTTTCAGCCACTTATAATAATACACTTACAAATGGCACATATGTAAAGACTTGCCAGGAAAATGGCACAGCAACATTTAGTGTCACAGATACTAAGCTTATGACTCCTAAAACTGGTGGTTTTGGTGATACGGCTATGTATGTAGGTGCAATCGCAGTAGGTTCAGTAGCAGTACTTGGTCTTGCAATTTACGGTATTGTTGCTATGAGAAAAAAGAAAAGAGAAAACTAATCCTTTAGGAATTAGGGTATCTCAAATTGAATAACTAAGAGGTAGGGTACAGTATGAGAAAATTCAAACCAATATTAATTATAAGTGTAATACTTTTAGTGATAGCGGTAGGTTTTCTACTGTACCCTACTGTTAGTAATATAATAAATGATATTACTAACGAGAGTAAGGTATCTAATTACTCCAATGTAGTTAGTGCTTTATCCGATGATGATGAATCTTCTTTATTAGAAGAAGCTGAAAATTACAATAAACTGTTATATGATACTGAAGAAAGAGACTTTGAAGAAGATGATGATAGTGATTACTATGATATTTTAAATGTTGATAACGGTATTATGTGTTCAGTAGATATACCAAAGATTAATGTTAAGTTACCAGTTTATCACGGCATAGATGATGATGTATTAGATGAAGGTGCAGGTCATATGCCAGGAACCTCTTTTCCTATCGGTGGAGAGAATACTCACGCTGTTATCTCAGCTCATACCGCTTATCCAGGAAAGACCTTTTTCGATGATTTGACTAAGTTAGAGGTAGGGGATGAGTTTTACATCAATGTATTAAATAAAACCTTAAAATACAAGGTATTTGAAGTAAACATTGTAGAGCCTGATGATACTTCTTTACTGGGTATTGACGAAGGGGAAGATTATGTTAGTCTTTTAACCTGTTATCCATATGCTGTAAATACTCACAGATTGATAGTAACAGGTAAAAGAGTTACGATGAGTAGTGATGATGAGGTAGTTATTTCCTCTCAGGATAGTAATATCGTTCCAAGGATGATTTTTGTTATATCTATTGTAGTAGGGGTATTGATAGTAATATTCGTAATATGGTATATAATGAAACGAAAGTTTAAAAAATAAATACTAAGGACTTCTTTAAGAAGTCCTTTTTATTTTGTAAGCGCTTTGGTAGAATTGTTTTCTTGTAGAAAATTTTATAGTGGGAGTGCTATGTAATGAACATTTATGAAGGTTATGATGAAAACAAGGAAGTAGAAGAACTAAAGGGTATCACTGATAAAGTCACCAACTATACCTTTACAAATATTGATTATCCTTGTATGATTTTTAAAAAAGGTTTTAAATTGGCTAAGCATAAGGTACAGGTTATAAGTAATATGGTACGAAGTAACACTAAAGGTTGTGAAAAAGATATTTCTTTGTATTTCATAAATAACGATGAGGTATTCAAAATGGGTAATATTTGTGGTCAGCAGGTAGAAGCCTTGATTGATGTATCAGGCAGGGAAAATTTGATTGCTTATGCCGATGAAGAAACTGAGCTATCGGGTAGTTTAATCTACACTTTGTGTAGGGTATAAATAATTGGTATTGATAGGGTAATTTTCTTAAATTGAGAATTTTTCTTAAAAATTAAGATATATAAATTACCCTACATATGATGACTAATTTTAGGTATCAAATATGCTATGAAGGTAGTTTGATTTTTCTTAATTTTTCGTTATTTTTGTAGGTTCGATTTTCTGTAGGGTGAGAATTTTAAAATCGTGTATTTTATGTATTTTGTAGAAAGAGGGTATTAGATAGTATGAAAACTTGTGTAGTGAGTGTATTTCCTGCTTGTGGTAGAAACTATACTTACGGTAATCAGAATAACATTCTGATTAGAAAGGCTTTGTTCGAGGATAAAAGTAGTTGTACAATTTTAAATTGCAATGACAGATATCCAAAAAGTATAAAAACTATAGAGAAATCAATAGGCAGTGTAGATTTTATACTTTTTGAGCAGAATGATTTACTGTTAAAAACTCTGAAAAGTAGGGGTATTCCTGTTGTGATGGTAGTTCCAAACAATTCTTCTATGATAGAAGAAAAAGAGAGGGTACTAATAAAAAATCAGTGGCTCGGTAGAATAGTATCAAGCAGGTCAGACAGTGATGATTTAAACAGGATAATTAGAGTATTCTTGGATAACTACGAAGATTGGACAAACATACCTACAATAAGGGAAAATTACTCTCCAGCTGATATATTTAAGTTAAGTCAAGGAGAGTATCTTGCTGATATACTGGAGAAGTTATACTGGAAGAAAGAAAATTGTGATAATACTTCTATAACTTCTATTTAGGAATAGCTTGCATTATTCTCTAAAATATGGTAAAATATAATCATAAAATTAAACAGGAGGTTTAAATTATGTTTCAGTTAAGTATATCAACAAATAGAATGGTAGAAAATCCAAAGGATTATGTAGGTTTGACACTACCAAACGGATATCATCTTGAAGATGAAGACGCAGTTTTGGATTTTGCAAACTCTACTGGTATGGACGAAAATATCACTTTTGCAGATGAGGATAAAATCCCAGGTGCATTTGATTGGGTACTTAATGATGATATTTTTACGGTTGAAGATGTAGTAAACAATCGAGTACATAACCTGTCTAAGGTAGTACCAAAGGAAATACAGAGCAGGGTATCAGAAGGTGATTGGATTAGGGTAATAGACCCCTCTGATAACAATAACTGGGTATTCTGCGTGGTCACATATGTTTCCAGATGTTATAGAATGCATACAGGTGGTAAAACGGTTTTTGTCCCATTTCAGATGGGTGTTATGGTTGTAAAAACCAAGGAAGTAAACGGAGAATCAAAATTTTATTTGTAAGGAGTTTAAATATGGCAGATATGTTATCTAAAGAAGAGTTATGTGGGTTTAATAATGGTAAGTATGTAGATGGCTGTGTACTTATGCAGTCAATGCAGGTTTTACCTACTAAGAACGGTGGACAGTATATTTCAGGTAATTTTCAGGCTAAAGGTCAGGTTGCCTATAAGGTATGGTCAAGTGATGTAGCCTTTGGTAAGTTGTCAACTCATAAAGATGATTATATTGGCAATGTATGCAGGGTATGGGGTAAAGTAGACATCTATGGGGGTATTCTCTCAATTATTATCACTGATTTAGATGTAGTTGACCTTAATGAAAGTTCTATAAATAAATCTGATTTTATGGAAGATGTCTATGATGCTCTTCAGTGGAACGATACTCTCTTTAAAGTATTAAGAAAGTATTGTTCTGAAGAGGCAGTTACTTTATTTGAGGATACAATTGCTCCTTACAAAGAAAAATTTCTTTGTGAATTTGCAGCTGTAAGTCACCACGATAATTGTAAGAGCGGTCTTTTGGCTCATACAACAAAGGTAGTAAGACTTGCAACCCTTATCAAGATGTACCCTGAGATTATGAAAAGGGTATCTCCTGATTTACTGTTTATTGCTTGTGCTTTACACGATATCGGTAAAATTGTGGAATATGATAATGGTGCAATGTCTGAAGAAGGTTTTGTACTTTCTCATCATACCTTTGGTGTACTTATTTTAAATGAAAACAGAGAAGAGATTATTGAGAAGATGGGTAAAGATTTCTACCACCAGCTTTTGGCAGTAATTGAACAGCACCACGGAGAGTATGGTGAAAGACCAAGAACGGTAGCATCTTATGTTATCCATTTGATTGACAACCTTGAGTCTAAACTTACATCTCTTAATTCTCTGTTGTCTGATTCAAATGGAAATATGGTAGTGTATGATGGGTATAAGTTAGTTTAATAAGGTGGAATTGTAAAATGGATGCAAATGTATTAAAGGCATTGAATGATGTTAAAGATGGTTACAGACGACCATCATTAAACAATATAATTATTTACGGTAGGGTAAGATGTCTTATAGATAGACCAGCTTTCTTAGGAGAAGGGGTAAAAGCAACTAATGGTTATTTTGCTCTTTTAGATGCTTACGCACTTAAATGCTTAGGCGAAGATTACTTTAGAGAAGATACCTATGATGTAAATAGCATCTATTTTACAAAAGGCAGTGTACTTATTTATGTGGACAGTCCATCTTGGGTAGGTAAAGATGTAAAAGTTTTTGGTAAGAGTAAGTACTATGGTACTAACATAAGAAGGCAGAAGTGTAAGTCCATGACGGAGGGTATTTCAGCCTTTATGTTTGGAGCCCCAGAGAAGAATGGAAGGTATTCTGTATATCCTTTAGTACCGAATGTACTTGTAGAGTTGAATGCTAAAGATACTGATGCAAGGGGTACAGTATTAGAAGATTTTATTGTAACCATTGCAAATGATAATATCATTCCCTATCCTGAAACCTTAGAATGTATTATTCCTTATACAGGTGTAAATGATTACAATGAACTTGTGGTATCTGAAAATGAAAGTAAAAATATCACAAGTGTAAGAAAGAATTTCGTAGCAACTGATGAAAGGGTAGATATTTCTAAAATTGATATGCACTTGGTAAATCACTTAGAAGGTCAACCCTTATCAGAATATTATGATGTTGTTAAGGAAGACTTTAACAGTAGTGCTGAAATGCGTTACTTCCTTGTTACTAATATGGTTAGTGAATTAAATGAATCCTATGAGAATAACAGGGATTATCTTGAAGATGGGTATTTTCGTAAGTTGTTTATTGAGAATGTAGTAAAATATCCTCTGAAAAAACTTGGTGTTTATGATAAGGAGAGAGTTAAAAACTATGTAGATATATTTACAGATAATTGTGAATATATGCCAAGTTTAGATTTAAGTGAAGTTCAGAAATCTCAGATTGCTCGAGGTATGGATAAGCTTAAGAAGGCTGTATATACTGATAACACTGTACTCACAGGGTATTCAGGGGATGAGGATATAGATTCTCTCCCTGTTTTGCAGTCTGACTTTCTTTTTACTTTAAATGTAATAGGTGTTTGTACAGGTATAGGTTTTTCGACTTTAAATGATTGCATTGATTATTGTGTGAATAGGTATCACTTTGTAGCTGATGAAGGGTTGTATGCTCTGATTGTTAACCCGTATCTTTTAGGCTTACTGGGCACAGGATTATCAGTTGTAGATTGTGATATTATTTATAACTCTATTGGAAATGTCTATACACCTGATGAAGATACAGTAGAATTATGTAATAAGTATAGGTCTTACTTATTGATGTTAGACACATTAGATAATTGTGTTAATGGAATCTATTATAAAGGTAGGAAAAATAAATACGCAAATACCTTTGTAAATAAAAGGGATTACAAAAGAGCTGACTGTAAGTATCCTGAAAAGGCTTTAAATAACATATCGAGCTTTGGTTTTATGAGTAGTTCAGAAGTAAGAGATTTGCTTTCGATTCTGTTGGGTATTGATATTTATGTAGATAGTAAATTTAATACATCTATAAAGAAATGGTATGATGAAGATGTTTTCAATGAACTTGTTGAAAAGGGTGTCATAAATACGGTAAACAATTATTGTGCTTTGCAAAGAGATTTAGAGCGTGAGCTTTTGATTTATGAAACCTTTGAAGAAATAGGAAAAAAAGAGACAGGTATCAGTGATGAAACAATAGAAGAGGTAATTGAACGCTTTGAGGAAGAAAAAGGTTTTGCGTTAGAACCGCTTCAGAAAGAGGGTATTAAGCTTTGTAAACACCACGCAGGTGTTTTAAGTGGATGTGCAGGCAGTGGTAAAACTACTACAAGTGATTGCTTAACAGAAGCTTTAAAAACTCTTGACGATGTAAAAATTGTTTACTGTACACCAACAGGAAAGGCTTGTAGAAGACTTGCTGAGGTAGTTCATAGTACGGTAAAAACAATACATTCTCAGTTTAATGTTATGCTCGGTGGGGCATCATATTTACAGAGGGTATTTAAAAGAAAAAATAAAACAGGGGATGTTGAGAGAGTTTCTACTGTATATATTCTTGATGAGATGGCTATGTGTAGCACAGAGTTACTATATAATGTAGCTAAATCTATAGAAGATAATGATATGGTATATTTCTTAGGGGATGTAAAGCAGTTGCCCCCGATAGGCAGAGGTTGTCCGTTCAGGGTATTAATGGATTTATTACCTTGTGTAGAATTAGGGGTAAGTAAAAGAGCAGCTGAGGGTAGTTTGATTAACTACAATACATCTTTAATAAACTTTATGTCAACTCCGATTTGCAGAGAGTTGAAGTATGATACTAAAACTTTCATTGCTAAAGATTGTGATGATTTATCCATTGTACCAACAGTTAGGTCTGTCTTTAATGGTTTTATGTCGGGTGAGTTGACAGGGGTAAAGTATTCTGAAGATGATATCCAGGTTATTTCGGGGTATCAAGCTAAGGAAAAGGTATCTTCCACGAATAGGTTAAATGCTCCCTTACAAGAGGATTTAAGAAGATATGATAAAGTACTTTATTACAGAGAGTCAAGAAACCCTGAAGAGGAGAATAAGCCTTTTTACAAAGGTGACAGGGTTATTTATGTAAACAGAAATTCTTATGATATATGCAGATATGTATTAAAACCTGATGGTGCTTTCCATCAAACTATAACATTTGGTTGTGTAAATGGTGAGATGGGCAAGTTAGTAGGGGTAGTTCCCACCAAAGATATAAAGATTCATTCTGTAAATTCTAACAGGGTATCAGTAGATGATGATATATACTCAGAGGTAAGCAATTCTGAGTTTTCAGAAATGTTAGAGCGTTTCAAAGAAAAAGAAGAATCAATGCGTAATGATTCTGTTATTCGAGGGGATAATTTATATTTTGTAGTTATCAAGGTATATGACACAGATTTAAGAAAAGATGTCTATGTGCTGTTAAGAGCTACAGGTAGATTTGTAGATTCAGATTTTTGTTTATCAGGTTCAGACCTCGGTAATCTTAGCTTGGCTTATGCTTTGACTTGTCATAAGATGCAGGGTAGCCAGAATAAGGTAATTATAGCTGTTTTTGAATCAAGGGGTAACCCTGATTTTATAAATAGGAATATGATTAATACTATTATTACTCGAAGCCAGGAGGTAGTATGTTGTATAGGCTCAGTAACTGGTGAAGATTCCTTAATAAATAGGGGTAGGTTATCAGTCAGTAATTTAGGTTCTCACGATTTACTGTCTTGGTTAACAGGCGATGATAGTTGGATTGAAGGTTGATACTGATGGGATTTATAGAAAAAAGAAGGTTGAAAAAAGAAGATAGAAATAAGAAAATGCTTGATGTCTATGGGATAGATGATATGTCTGATGATGATTTCTTAGATAAAAGAAAATCATTATTAGTTAAGTCTATTTTAAGAATAGTAATAGGAGTATTAGGTGTTTGTGGGGTGGTAGTTGTTTTAGCTATCTTTTGGAAGGATATATTTTACAGGTAGGTTGTTGATATGCAAACTTTAACTAAAGAAGAGTATGATGATTACTGTTCAAGATACAAAAAAGTTTGGAAGTATTTAAATGATGTATCTTACGAAGAAGATTCTGTCATACAAAGTATTTGTGATTTAAGGGGGTATGATTTAGAAAGTAATATGCCAACTATGCTTAAAGAAATAGGTTTTGTCTTTATAGATGAAGATTTATTTGATGAAACTAAGCTATTAAAAATAAGTAGGGATTTGGGTATATATACTAATAAAAATACTTTCTTATTAAAGGGAAGATATATATTTCCTGTAAAGGATATGTTAGGGAATATAGTAGCTTTAATAGGTTGGTATCCTGATGATAAGAAATACATCACTACACCAAGTAAATTTTTTAAAAAAGGTTGTATGCTGTTCGGTTTAGAACAGTTTGAAAAGACTGGTATAGGAAAAGATTATATACTTGTTGAAGGTATATTTGATTGTATATCAGTTAGGTCTTTAGGGATTAATTGTGTAGCGTTGATGGGTATTAAAGCTACAAATTATACCAAGGTTTTATACACTTTGTTTAGGAGTATTGTAGCAATACCTGATAATGACAAAGAGGGTAGAAAGGTAATAGCCAATGATGCTTGGAAGTTGCCTGTTAATGGTAAATACTTTAAGTGGATTGGCTCTTTAAAAGATATCGATGATATGATTAAGTACTATGATATGAAAAATATCTTAAAGGATATATGGAAGGAAAAAGAAAGGGTAGTTACCCTTGAGTGCTAATTGATGGAGGTTATTGTATATGAAGGTTAAGAAGGTTGTAGTAGCATTAAGAGAATTTGTAAGAACTTTGTATAAGGAAGGTCACGAGGAAGTTTTTACTTTTGCAATACTAAATGACAAAGTACAGGTATCTGACTTTGATTTGGAAGCTAAGGATTTACCTAAGACCAAATATCCATTAGCTTATGCTAAGGCTAAAGAATGTTTAAACATCGCTAAAAGAGAGTATAAAAATTGTGATGCAATAAATGTGCTTATTTGTGATGAAGTACCTGAGGAAGCATTTATGGTGGGTAAGGTGCTTAAAGTCATGAACTTAAACATAGAACCCTAAAAATTATTGGAGGAATGTTAAATGTCAGAAATGGTGGAACTGAAAAAAGGTACTGCTTATTCAAAGATAGTAAGTATTGCTATGAAGTTTGATAACAGATTTTCAGATTGCTTTGTAGATGCCCCTATGCGAGTAGCGATTTCAACCGAATCAGGGGTAAATGACGAAATCAATATTAAACTTTTAGCATCTACTATCGATGGTAATTTTGTATCTTATGATATGTATTACAATGCAAATAACGACGAGTTATTTATGACTAATAAAACCATGAAACGAGCTTTTAATGACAGTGTAAGGAGAATTGATAATGCTACAAAGGCTATCAAGATGTTTTTGGTAGACTTGAATAATGCAGATATACCTTATGCAGTAAATAAAGTTATGCTTGATTTAAATGTACTTAACTATAACAAAGTTAAAATAGGTGAATCAAAAGTAGAAGAGGGTAGTATCGTAATGCATATTTGTACATACAATGATCAGGTAAAAGAAGATTTTGGTATTTGTGATGCTAAAAATGTAGTAGGTGACGATGCTATTGGCAGAGAGCTCATAAACTTCTAATTGTAAGGGAGGTATTTATATGAGCGTAGTTATGGCATATCTTGCTGAGACCTATAAGATATGGATAGGGGTAATATCAGGGGTATTTATAGCTACATATATACTGATAAGTGTATTAGGATTAGTTAAAAGGTATAAGTACTTTAAAGATGTACCCTTAGCAGGGGTATTTCCTCTTTACCATATAAGATACCTATTCAGCAAGGGTAGAAAAGCCAAAGAGGATAAAATAGCAATGTCTAAGGAAGTAATAGAAGATATGTTTTGATTTTAAGAATATATACTTTCTTTGAAGTATATATTTGATTTATATTTTACTTATGTACTTTGAAAGGGCGAAATAGGTTCTTTCGGGGTATAATTTAATCGAATCTTTTTAAGAATTCAAAACCGAAACTTATTAAGAAACCGAAAAACTTAGTTAAAGGAGAAAAAACAATGTTAAAGAAACCAATTCCAATCAAATTATCTCAGGAGGCTAATGACTCAGTTCAGAAGCAGCTGGGTGTGCAGGTAGTTATGAAGTCTGCTCCAAAGTCTACAGACCCTAAACACTTCCCTGTATTTGAGGTTCAGCCAGGTAAGAAGGTACTTGTGTATGTACCTAACCATGTAGTTGAGGGTGAAGATGGACCCGAACTTCGTATGGATAAACCACTTATTCATACTGTTCTTGACGGTAAGAGATATCTTTCATACCGTTGCATTCAGGGACTTACCCTTGAGGCAGATGGTAAGGTTATTTTCGATGGTACTTGTCCTCTTTGCGATGGTACAAGTGAACCTTGGGATTTAGCCAACATTCACATCAAGAATAAGTGTTCTAAGCTTGGTGTTGATCCCGAGGACAAGGATAACGATACAGTAAAGGCTATTCGTTCAGCTGAGTTCTCAGCAAGGGTACTTAAAGAGGCTAACCGCTATTTCACATTCCCTATTGTAGTTATTGCTACAAAGAATGATGACGGTAAGACTATTCTCTATGATGAGAATAAAAAGCCGATGCTCCAGACAATGTGGTATCATGTTTCTGAGAAACAGTATGTAGATAAGTGGCTCTCTTGTTTTGAAGAGATGGAAGATGAACCTACTCATCCAGGTGGACACTTCTTTACACTGAGCTTTACATACGATACAAAGGGTAAAGATCCTAACAAGAGAGATGCAGCTCGTAATCTGAAGGTAATTTCAAGAAATTACAACGGTTCAGAGAAGCTCAGACTTCTTCTTGATAAGTCAACTGAAGAGTGGACTCCTGAAAAGGCTCGTGAAACCGTAGTTTCAAATCAGATGTATAGTATTGATGACCTTAGAGCGGTTGCTGACGAAGTACTTACTCCTGTTAAGGATATGCTTGCTCTTATGGAAGCATCTGAAATGGGTGCATCTGCAAGCGAAGGTAGTGAGAACTTCAATCTTAAGGCTCCAGAAAAGAAAGCCCTTGAAGGTACTGTACCTCAGATGGATGAAACAGATGAAGATGAAGGTATCGACATCGACTAATTAAGCGTTATAGGGTGGGCATAGGGTATAAATTCTATGCCCACTTTTTTATTATAAATGTAAAGAGGAGAAGGTAGTTATGTATAGTAAGATTACTAATATCGAAGTAACTAACTTTATGGTATATGCCCATGCGAAAATCAGTTTTGACAAGAAGGGTATTATAAATATAAAAGGGTATAATAGTGGCGGTAAGTCTACAATGCTGAAAGCTATTGCAGTATGTCTTATGAATATGTACCCCAAGGCTCAGACAAAGTTTATCCGTCACGGCGAAAAATATTTCAGAATTGTTGTAAACTTTGATGATGGTGTTACTATCATTAGAGATAAGTATATCACAGGTCAGTCTTTATATGAGGTATATAAAGAAGGAGAATGTATCTTCACTACAAAAGAGGGTAATAGACTTACTAAGGTAGATAGTATTCCAAAGATTGTAGAAGACTATCTTGGGTTATGCATTGTAAGTACAGGCTGTTTAAATTATCAGGTAAGACAGGATAAGTTATGGCTTATTGAAACAACGGGTAGTGAGAACTACAATAGTCTTAATGAAATTCTTAAAACTGAGGAGCTTTCAAGAGCAAATGCTCTGTTAAACAGCGATAAGAATGAGGTAAATGCAGGTATTGCGAATACAGAGGCAAGATTACAGGAAACTAATTTATCTCTCCACGAATTAAACAGTTATACTGACGATTTACTTTCAGCTTTAGAGAGTAGAGAGATGCTTTGTAAGGGATTGGTATCAAAATACAAAGAGTTGAAGGATATTATTGTTCTCATAGAGGAGTTAAAGTCCTTATCAAATATCCCTGAGGTATCTAAAATTGATATGAATAGATATTCTGGTATTTCAAGTATTGCGGATACAGTAGAAGAAACCAAGGGTATTATTTCTTTACCTGAGTGTAAAAAAGTAAATGCTAAGAGGGTTACAAGTATTGATGCTCTTGTATCTACTGTAAATTCTTTGAAGGGTATGGATTTACCTTTACCAGAGGTAGACATTTTAGATACAGCTAAAGAAGATGGCTTAGTGGGAATAGTATCTCTGCTTTCAGAAATTAAGGAGTGTTCTGTAGAAATCAAAGATATCAAAGCTAAGCAAACCAAGGTATCCGCTAAACTTGATAAAACCGTAAAAGAAGCTGAGGAGCAGGGTATTAAATTTGTAAAGTGTGATAACTGTGGTTCTTACATTGAGGTATCAGTCTAATGCGTTAAAGACTATCAAGATTTAGTAGAACTGTTTAATTACAAGAAAGTTTATATAGAACCCTGTTCATAGGGTAGCTTGTTTATAGCAGGGAGAGTGATTAAAACTATGAGGCTGAAAAGCTGTGATATACGAGGAAAGGTATTAGTGTTCGGTGATTTACACTTGAGCTCGAGCTTTAGTGGACAGCATAAAAATTATCAGTATGAGTGCTACTACAATATGGAAAGAATTATGGACTTGGTAGCTAAAGAGAAAGCCGATGCTGTAATCTTTCTCGGAGACTTGGTAGGAGTTAACGAGAAGAACATTAAGGACCGCCAGTTCTTGATGCGTACTCAAAACTTCTTTAAGGTACTAAATCAGGTCACGAAAGATAATGTATATTCAGTAAAGGGTAATCACGATATCGGTGATTTTACTGATTTTGATTTCTTAGAAGGGTTAGGGTATATTAAAAACCCAGAGTATCTCAATTACTATGGCAGAAAACCAGGAGCCACTAAAGACGATGGTCTTGAAATCAGGTTTCATCTCGTAAACTATGGTGATGAGCATAAAACCTTAAACCTTACTGAAGATACTAATATTTGTACTAACATTGTATTAGGTCATTCGGATTTCTTTATTGAAGGAGTAACGAATTGGTATTCAGCAGGCAATGGCGTTGAGTTAGCTTTGTTGAATAACTTTAAGGGTGTCCCATTCGTATTCAGTGGACACATACATATACCAAGTGATGAGATTTTATACACAAACCTTAGAGATGGTTCTTCTATTGGATTATTTTATTTAGGAAGTCCATCAAGGGTAGCTGATAGGTATGATGATTGTTGGTATCTCACTTTTGAGTATTCTAAATCTGATGATGGAGAGTATTCAACAGCTTATGATACCAAATTTATGGGGTTAGAACCTGCTGATAAAGTATTCTTTCCTAAGGAAGAATTTATTGATGATGATAGTGAGGAAGCTGACAGGGCAAATGAATCCGCTAAACTTACTGATATCGTTAAAGAGATTATGGATAGTAGAATTATGTCGGGTGATTTAAATCATCAGATTGATATTATCCCAGGAGTACGACCTGAGGTTAAAGCAATAGCTAAAGATTATCTTGAAAAGGCATCTAATATAGGAGGTAGTTTGAAATGAATGCAAACGAAATTAAGGTTTTAAACGATAAAATTGAAAAGATTCAGGTACAGCGTACTAAGGCTGAAACAAAGCGTGAGGTACTTATGTCGAGATTGGAGTCGGAAATCTCCAAGTATGAAAAGGAATATGGGGTATCTCTTAAGGGAGCTACACTTAAAGATACTATTAAAGCTATCTCTGTAGAACAGAAGAAAGTATCTAAGGGTATTGAAGAAGAATACAACCTTAAGTTAAAAGTTGTAAGTGCTATCGAGAGTGGTAACATTGAAGAGGCTAACAGTCTGTTGGGTATTGAAACTCCTGTTAATGACTTTGATGTAGATGACATTGAAGATACTGAAGAGTTGAAAGAAGTAACTACAGCTGAAGATGATACTACAAATATATCAGAAGAAACTGACGATTTTGGTATCGACGAAGCTGATTTCAACCTTGAAGATGATGGAGAAGATGAAGATGTTTTCGGTTTAAATGATGACGAAGAAGAGGTAACTGAGAAAGCTAAAACTCCCATTGGTTCTTCAGTAGATGATACTGTTAAGGAGCTTGACAATGAGGAAGATGACGATGATATATACTCAGGTCTTGACAATGTTGACTTCGATGATTTTGGTTTTGGTAGTATTTTAAATGGTTCTGAACTTGATGTATAAGGAGAGGTAGTAAGGCTATGAGAATTAAGGTTGATTTTACAGAGTTCACCTCTGTTTTAGGGTATATTCAGACTATTCTTTCTGATAAGTCGGTAGAAGACAAGATTAAGAATGTAATCTTTCTTGTAAACGATGGGGTAGTAACTATGGTAGGTTACAACCAGGTTACTTTTAGCAGAACGACTCTTGAGAAAGCAGAGGTTTTTGATATTCCCGAAGAAGGTTGGGAGTTTCAGATTAAAGCTAATGACTTGAATAAGATTACTTCTGCTTATTCTACCTTGTTTAAAACTAAGGTAGAAGAAATTGATATTGAAGACGACAATGTTCGTACTAAGATTACGGTTCACGAAGTTCCTATCGATGCTGAAAAAGATGCTAAGTTAGCTCAGGATAGTGTTTTTGAAGTTGAAAATGCTCCTATTTTAGCAAAGATTTTATCTGATGTTAAAACGGAATTCCCTGAGGATTATTCATCAATCCCATCTTCTGATTTACTTCTCTATATTGGAAGTTTGTTACCACTGATGAATAATGATAGTTCTAACTCTACAGCAAGTAAACTTAATTTTGCAGAAGATTATGTATTTACTCTTAATAGTAGTTGTTCTGCTTTCTTCCAGAATAAGTTATCGGAAGAATTTAAGGGTATTACATTAGGATACTCGTCAGTAAGCTTTTTAAAGAAGTTAGCAGAGGGTACTGATTTTGTATCAGTAGCAAGAGGAAAGGTTTATTTGTGTATTGAGAGTGGTAACACTCAGGCATTTATGCGTTTTAAGCCTATCAAAATTAACTATAAGACCTATGTACAGAGAAAGTCAAAGGATAAGGGTATTGTAGTAGATAGACTTTACCTTAAAGATGTCCTTAAGAGAATGGGCAGTATTTCCAATGATGGTAAAATGCTTATTGAGAGTTCAGAAAATCTCACGGTAATGAATGAGGTATTCCAGCAGGAAGTTCCTCTTGAGAGATGTAAAGATGGTACAGTAGGTATTAACTTTAAAATCTCAATTCCCATTTTGTCATCGCTTATCTTGGGTAGTGATGATGTGTTTGCTCCAGAGTTGTTTATATATCTTGTAGAAACCTCAAGAAGTTATATTCTGTACATTCAGGATAAATCGGGTAGTTGGTTTGCAAGTACACAGGCATCGAAGGTATAATATCATGGCAACGGAAATAAAAAGTCCTTATAAGGGTACTAAAGCTTATGAAGTTTTCAGGAAGATTGTAAATGATTTTCCTGAAAACTATACCCTCTATACCTTATATAATGTGGGAAATAATTGGTATTGGGTGAATAGTAAAGGTTACTTACATATTTTAAAGGCGGAAGTAGAAAGGGTATTAATTGGCAAAAAGTTATTCAGAATAGAAGATTGCTATATATCTAAATCAAATATGATAGTGACTAAAGGGTATTTAGTGAACGGTCTGTACTATAAAAACACTATTCTAAGTAGTTTGAAACAGGGTATCAGTTTAAAGGACTTTATATCAAGTTTACCAAGTTGGAGGTATTAAAATGGTAAATGTAAATACTATTATAGAAGAGGGTTTCTACTCTACTTATATAGGCTCTATCAAAAAATCTCTTGCTGATAAAAAGAGATTAGAGAAAAGAAGAGATAGTTTACAGAAGGAACTTTTAGAGTCTCAGAATGCATATGTAAATATGTTGGATGCTCAAAAGTTATTAAGTACGATTTCTGATGACAACACTTCCAAAACTCTTGACTTTATTACTGGAATGGTAAATAAAGTTCTTTTAGAAATGTTTACTACGGATACTCCTCATATCGTTCTTACTAAGAGATTATATGCAGGGTGTAAGCCCCATATCAATGTAGAATTGGTTGATGGCAGTGGAAATACTCTTGATATGGCTTTACAGAGTGGTACAGGTATTTCTCAGGTAGTAAGTTTTATGTTTGCTATTTGTTTAATAGAAATCCGTAAGGGTAGAAGACTTCTTGTTATGGATGAGAGGTTAAACGGTTTACATAAAGAAGCTAAGCGTATTTTTAGTAAAGTTATTGAAATCTTTGCTGAGGGTGGTTTTCAGTTTATCTTTGTTGAGTATGGTTTAAACAATATCGGTAAGATTTATAATGTTGAAAAACGAGGAGATGAATCTCATATCGTAAGCCTTGAGAAAGGTCAGGAGTACACAGACGATATGGTATATATTGATGATGTTGACTTATCTTTACTTTCTGAGAGTGAGGAAGAATAAATAGGAATACATTGTAATTCTTGTAAAAATATGTTATCATAGTAATATAAAAAGGAGGTATTACTTATGGTAGTAAATTTTATTAAAGAGAATGTATTGCTTAAGATTATCAAAGAGTCAGATACTAAAAAGGATTTAGTAACAAGTCTAAATTCTAAAGGTATTACTTATATGTCGGAGGGTAAAAACCATATTGGTGTATTCGTAGAAGGAAAAGGGTACAGCATTTATAAATTGGGGTACAAATCCTTATTTGATAGCTTTTGGTCAGATTTGGGTGTAAAATTTACTGGGTTATCAAAAGGGTTTTACTCTTATTTAAAAAGTATATATGATATATGCAATTATGAGTTATCTGAGGCAGAAGTGGGTATAGTAGCTGATTGTTATACAGAAGGTTTACCTACAAACCTTGCTATAAACAGACTTGTGTATTAATAAAGAAAGGTAGTCTACGCTGAGAAATGTAGGCTACCTTTATCTTGTGAGGTGTTTGAGGGTGAGTTATAAATGTAGTAAATGTCGTAATGATAGGTTAAAGAAGCTGTATAATGAGACAAAGACTTTTTATGGTTGTGGTGTTTATTATGATAAAAGAAAAGGTAGATTAGTAAGATGTTATATATCTAAAAGAGGAGCCAAAAGGTATTATAAGCATACTTCTAATAGAATGATTAGAAGGCAAAGAGAAATGGGTAATAACGGTTATTTTAAAAAAGTATATGATGTATGGTGGAATTTATACTAAAGAGACAGGTTAGGTTGATTATCTAACCTGTTTTTTTAGGAATACATTATAAAATTTTTAGGAATACATTGCAAAAATCCAGGAAGTATGTTAAAATAAAAATACAAAATTAGAAAGGGTGATTTATATGAGTATAACTCGTATAGGAGAAAAAGCAAAAGCAAATAATGGTATGGAAATGAAGATTATAGGGTATCGTAGTAGTTCGGATATCGATGTTCAGTTTGAAGACGATACTGTGGTAACTGGTAAGAGGTATCAGCAGTTTAAAAGAGGTGAAATTGCTAATCCTAATGTAAAGAAGAAAACCTTAAGATCTGACAGATTGGGCAATGAGGTAACTGCAAAAAACGGTCAGAGAATGAAAATTGTTGCTTACCGTAGTGCATATGATGTTGATGTGCAGTTTGAAGATGGCATAAAGGTTAATAATCGTTCTTATGCAAATTTTGAAAAAGGTAGCATAAGAAATCCAAATAAGTAAGGTATTGAAAGGAAGTAAAAAGTATGGCTTTGATTGATGATTTAAGAGATAAAACCTATAAAGAAGCTGTAGATCTTTTGGAGAAATATGGCAAGGGTTGTATCGTTAGACCAACACGATACGGAAGACTGGTATTCATTTTGTAGTTTTACTAATTCATTGAAGTCTTTTGAGTATAATGGTGGTAGCTATTTTATGTGTAAATATGTTGATGGTAAAGGGCAGGTGCGTTCTTACCAAGATATGATGAAAGAAGCAGGGTACACTTTAAATTTAAAAAAGAGGTTGATAGTTATGATAAAAGATAGAGTGGGTGAAGTGAATAGAGCCAATAACGGTATGCTAATGAAGATAGTAGCTTACCGCTCATGTAGAAGTATAGATGTTCAGTTTGAGAACGGAGTTACTGTTTACAATAAGATATATTGGGATTTTAAAAGGGGGGTAATAGGTTTACCTCGGCAGGATAGGACAGGAGAGGTACGAAGAGCTAATAATGGTATGCTAATGAAAGTAATTGCTTATCGTTCTGCACAAGATATGGATATACAATTTGAAAATGGTTCAATAGCATATAATAAGAGCTACGATAATTTTAAAAAGGGTAAGATAGACTACCCTAAAGTTAACGATAGAGTGGGCGAAGTAAATAGAGCTAATAACGGTATGTTGATGAAGATAGTAGCATACCGTTCATCTAAAGATATAGATATACGGTTTGAGGATGGAACATTAGTTTGTAATAAAGCCTATAATAGTTTTAGAGCTGGAAAAATAAGCAATCCATCAATATATTCTTCAAGGATAGGGGAGATTAACAGAGCTAATAATGGACTGTTGATGAAAATAATAGCTTATAGAAATACTGAAGACTTAGATGTTCAGTTTGAAGATGGTAAAATAGTTAAAAACAGAGCTTACAAGTCTTTCAAAAGAGGTGAAATACTTCATCCGATGATAAGTAAGATGGTAGGTAAAAGTGTTAGCAATAAGAATTTTTATGGTTTCACTGACATAAGAAAGTCTTTTGAATATAACGGTATGGTGTATTATTTGTGTAAGGATTTGCAAGGTAAAGGTCAGATGTACACCCTACAGAAAATGATGGAATTAGCAGGTGTAAAACCTGCATTTTAAAAGCTAATGATTTATGGTAGAATTTGTATTAATTTTTAAAAAAAGTTTTATGAAATTCTTGCAATTTATGTAGAGGTGTGGTAAAATATAGTTTAGATTTTAAATTTAGGAGATGATATAGTGCCAAAATTGTATTTAAGTGCTAAAGATATGAAAGATTTACTGTCAGTTTATAACAGGTTAAATGATAAAGCAGTGTCTTGCATAGGTTTACCAGTTAAAGAGATTTATTATCAGTTAGGTTGTAAGCGTTATGAAGAGAGTGAATATGTTGCTGATATGAGTAATATTAAATTAGGTTTTGATATGGGTGACGGTCATATTACTCTTGCTAATTTTTATGAGTATGGTAGTAAGTGTGTAAGGTTTGCTACTCACTACAGTAAAGATTTAAAAGAACATCTAACTCATAAACAGGGTATTTCAAAAGAGAGATACAGAAGAATGTATATGAATGTGATGAGTAGTGAAATAATTGAATTATCAAAGCTCATAAAGCGTATTTGTAAAAAATACGATATTACTCCAGTCGGTTTAACATTTTTGTTTGAAAAGTTAGAACCATATGGGTTGGAGAGTGTGCAATACAATCAGGGTGTATTCAGAGTAGCAGGTTAGGTTTAATTACCTAACCTGTTTTTTTATGAATTATTTGCAAAATAGTTTAGGAATACATTGTAAAATATAAAGATTTATGTTAAAATTATTATACAATATAGAAAGGGTGATATTATGCATACTTTGCGTATAGGTGAAAAATCTAAGGCTAATAACGGTATGGAGATGACTATAGTAGCTTATAGAAGTAGTGCTGATATAGATGTACAGTTTGACGACGGTAATGTAGTTAAAAATAAACGGTATCAGCAGTTTAAGAAAGGTGAAATAGCCAATCCTAATATTAAAAAAGAATCTCTGAGAAATGATAGAGTTGGTGAGGAAGTTAAAGCTAAGAATGGTTTGCGGATGAAGATTATTGCATACAGAAATGCCAATGATATAGATGTTCAGTTCGAGGATGGTGTTTTTGTTAAAAACAGGTCTTATGCAAACTTTAGAAAGGGTAGTATTAGAAACCCTTTTATTAATAGTTAACTCTATGTAATTTGTTAAACGAAAGGATGTTAAAAATGAAACTTATTGATGAGCTGAGATTAAAAACTTATAATGAAGCAGTAGAACTGCTTGATACCTATGGTAAGGCTTGTATTATTAGACCAACAGGTTTTGGTAAGACGGGTATTTTAACAAGACTTATTAAAGATCATATTAAGAAGGCTAAGGGTACTGAAACTAAAGTATTGTTTTTATATCCGAGTGACCCTGTATTGGATGCTGTACTTGAGTTTTTCTATAATAAGAGGTCTTTGGAATATAGAAAAATGCCTAATGTAAGATGTATTACATATATGGGGTTGCTGAGAATGCCAACAGAAGTTATGCATTCTTATTCTAAGGTATCTCTTATTGTAGCGGACGAATGTCATCTTACAGGTGCGAAGGAGACTTCAGTTGCTTTGAGAAGATTATTAAGGGCTTTACCAGACGCTAAGTTGGTAGGTGCAACAGCTACTCCTCTTAGAATGGATGAATTTGATGAGGTAGGCTATTTCTTTGACAACAGGGTAACTTCATCTTATTCTTTGTCTGATGCTTTTGATGATGGGGTAATTCAGAAGCCTTATTATTGCTACTGTTCTTATGCACTTAAAGAAGATATAAAAGAGTTAAAGAAAGCTGTATCAAAGAGAATAAAAGATTTTAGTTCTGATGAGAAAAATCAGATTATGAAAAGACTGGAATCTAAGTTTATTGAGATGGCAAATATTTATAAAATGGATAGTATTTTAAAGACAACTTTAAATACATATGCTAAAGACACAGATTATATGAAGGGTATTTTTTTCTTTAAGAATATTAACCATCTTAAAGAATCTAAGGCTCAAGTAGTAGGGTGGTTTAAGAAGGCTTTTCCAGATTATAAAATAAGAACTTTAGTAGTTACAACTGATACTTCTGAAACAAGTAACAATAGGTTTAAAATAGATAGTATGAAACGAGAGAGCAAGTGTATAGATATTATATGTGCTGTTAATATTTTGAATATGGGTTATCATACGGGTGAGTTGACTTTTATAGGTATGTACAGAGGTACTAAGTCTGCAACATTGTTCTCTCAGCAATTGGGTAGAGCTTTAAGTTCGGGTTCTTTAAACTCTTGTATTGTATTTGATTTGGTAGATAATTTACATAGCAAGGCTTTAACCCAGGCATTAGATAGAAAAGAAGAAGGTAGTGTTAATGATAAGGCAAGGTATTTAGAGTTAAAAGAGAAAATGATTAAATCTGAGGGTAAAGAAGATTTAACAGTTCTTTCAGAAGACGAGAAGGAAGAGTATAAAATTCTCAAGGCTATTTTTACAAAGAAAGTTATTAGAAATAAAATTGATTTTTATGATACTAATAAAATCTTTAGAGAAGATTTGATTGCTACATCTCATCAGGCTACTTTGGATGAGATGTTTTCTAAGATTATTGAAGAACCTTTAAATATTGCTTGTAGATTGGCTTATGAAATGTGGAAGCAGTATGGTGGAGATGATAGTGGTGGTACTGTTGATTATGTTTTGAATACTTCTTTAGAAGAAGGTAAAGTACCATTAGTACCTTTCTGTGTATTAAAGGGTGTGTCCCTTGAGAGGGTATTAACTGTTATATTTGGTGAAGGAAATTATACTGTAAAGGTAAAAGCTCATTTAAAAAAGGCGAGGGAAAAAGGGATAAGTACAAGTTGGAAAGGAGCAGTTTAAAGTGTCAAGTGTAGTAGATAGGGTTGGAGAAGAAAATATTGCAAATAATGGAATGAAAATGAAGATAGTTGCTTACAGGTCTTATAGCGATGTAGATATTCAGTTTGAAGATGGAACAGTAGTGACTAATAAAAATTATAGTAATTTTAAAAAAGGACGCATAGCAAATCCTTTATTTTCGAGAGTTGGTGAAGTATCTACAGCAAATAATGGAATGAAAATGAAAATAATTAAATACAGGTCTTATAACGATGTAGATATTCAGTTTGAAGATGGAACAGTAGTGACTAATAAAAGTTATGGCAGTTTTAAAAGAGGGTTAATATCAAATCCATTATTTTCAGGTTTTGAGACAAGGGTTGGTGAAATAGCTATAGCTACTAACGGTATGAAGATGAAAATAATTGAATACAGGTCTTATAGCGATGTAGATGTTCAGTTTGAAGATGGGACAGTAGTGACTAATAAAAACTATAATAATTTTAAAAGTGGGACAATATCAAATCCATTATTTTCAGGTTTTGAAATAAGAGTTGGAGAGATAGTTATAGCTAATAATGGTATGAAGATGAAAATAGTTGAATACAGAAATGCCAATGATATAGATGTTCAGTTTGAAAATGGTGTTATTGTTAAAAATAAGTCTTATGCTAACTTTAGAAAAGGTCAAATAGGTTTAGCTTGTTCAGAAGGTAGGGAAGGAGAAGAAAAAGTAGCTAATAATGGTATGAAAATGAAAATAATTGCATATAAAAATGCTGATGATATAGATGTTCAATTTGAAGATGGTATTATTGTTAAAAATAGAAATTACAGTAATTTTAAAAGGGGTATTATACAACATCCTCATCTTATAACAGAAGGTGGGGTATGTAATGTATTTTATAATTTTGATAGTGTAAGAAAGGCATATAAGCAAGATGTTAAAGTCTATTATTTCTGTAAAGATAAGGAAGGAAATTCTCATATTTTAACTCCTCAACAAATGATGGAAAAATCAGGAGTAAAGAAGGTATTTTAATGGGTAAGAGTTTAGCTGAACAGCGTATAGGTGAAGAAAATACAGCCAGCAATGGAATGAAAATGAAGATAATTGCATACAGATCTGCTACTGATATTGATGTTAAATTTGAAGATGGAGAAATTATTTGTAATAAAACTTATCGGAATTTTAAAATAGGGTACATAACAAATCCCTTGTTTTCGGATTTTGGGGCAAGAGTTGGTGAAACAATTACGGCTAATAACGGTATGAAGATGAAGATAATCGCTTACAGGTCTTATAATGATATTGATGTTCAGTTTGAAAATGGAACTATTGTTATGCATAGAAGGTATATAGATTTTAAATATGGGCAAATAGGATTGTCACCTATACTACTTAATGCAGAAAATAAGGTAGGGGAAGAAAATATTGCTAATAATGGAATGAGAATGAAGATAATTGCATATAGATCTTGTAAAGAAGTTGATGTTCAGTTTGAAAATGGGGTTATTGCTAAAAATAAGACATATGTTGCTTTTAAAAAGGGACAGATAGGTTTATCAGGTAGTAGAGTAGGGGAAGTATCTACAGCTAATAACGGTATGAAGATGAAAATAATTGAATATAGATCTTTTAGTGATATAGATGTTCAGTTTGAAGATGGTATTACTGTTTGTCATAAAGGTTATAATTGTTTTAAACGGGGTAGCATAACGCATCCCTTTCTTATGTTAGAGAGAGGTAATAATGTATTTTATAATTTTGATAGTATAAGAAAGGCATATAAGCAAGATGCTAAGGTCTATTATTTTTGTAAAGATGAGAGGGGTAATTCCTATATTTTAACCCCTCAACAAATGTTAGAAAAATCAGGGATTAAATCCCTATTTTAATAGAGAAAGGTGATATATTATGAAAGTTAAAAGATTGTTATCAAAATTAGGTATTATTGCTATTTGTTTAGTGGTGGGTGCATGTTCTGTTGTAGGTAGCAGTGCAGCCGAGGCAGGTAGTGAGGTGTCGAGTGTCGATTCAGGTTACAGTGAAGGGACAGGTAGGAGAGATATTGCTTTAGAAACTACAGGTCAAATATTGCTCTGTAAGAAAGGGTATAAATTTGAATTGACCAATGTAAAGGTAGATAAAGATTTTACAATGCCTCAAATTAAGTTAGGTAAAGGTGAAACTTTTAAGTTTTACTTATATAATACCTATATTAAAGATGTAGTAGGTTGTCCTGCTATGATAGGTATATATAAACCTACAGCAGTGGTAAAGAAGAAAGGTTTTGGGTATGATTATATTTGGACTGGTGAATATAATAGAAGTAGTGTAATAACAGGTCTTTCAAGTAAAACCAGGGTTGCCCCAACAGACGGGTATGCAACAGACAGATATACAGTATCAATAAAAGGTAGTAGCAAGTGTACTTATAGACTTGTTGCTTTTGATAATTATGTAAATTATGGGGCATATGGTAATCCTCAAGAGGCTATATTTTGGGGGTATAAAACTACTAAAGCCTATGATTTATACCGCAAATACCCTGTTGTAGCTGTGAGTGTTTATAATGCTCCATCATCGGTTACTCTTAAGAGAAGTGATAATAAATCTTCAATAGCAGGTAAAACCATAACCCTCAAAAGAGGTAAAACCTTAAATGTATATGAGAGTACACCGAAGGGTTCATATGCAAATGCAAAGAATGTTACTTATACTTCTTCAAATAAAGGGGTAGCTAAGGTTACTAAGGACGGTACATTCAAGAGCTCAGCAAAAATAAAAGCTGTAAAGAAAGGTACAGCAACCATAACAGTTAGGTTGTACAACGGTAAAACATCTTCTGTAAAAATAAAAGTAGTATAAGTAAGATTGTTTTAATTACTCTATGTTAAGTATTTCCTGTTTTACTAAAGCAGGAAATACTTTGAGGAGGTAGTTACTTTAGATATTGAGGTGATAGGGTGTCAAGTATAAAGGAAGTATCAAGGTCAAAGCAAGGGTACAAAATGACCTTAATTAGTCCATTGAAAGGTGATAAGGTATCTGTCAGATTTGATGATGGTACTGTTGTTAGAAATAAGCCATACAAGGATTTCTTAGAGGGTAACATAAGAAAACCTTTATGTAAAAAGATAGGTGAAGTGTCATATTCAAATGATGGTGAAAAAATGAAGATTGTTTGCTATACAAACAATGAAAACATAGCTGTAGAATTTGAAGATGGTACAGTAGTCTATGGAAGAACTTATAATGCTTTTAAAGAAGGTAAGATAAAGAAACCGAGAGTAGAAAAGTATAGTAAAAACAATAAGCGTAACGAAAGAATAGGTGTAGAGTCTGTAAACTTAAATGGTTTAAAAATTAAAATAGTCGAGTATCGTAAAAGTAACGATATTGATGTAAAGACAGAAGACGGTAGGGTATTAAAACATCAGACCTTTAAAAAGTTTAAAGACGGTAAAATATACTAAGGAGTGTTTTGAATGGTTGTGTTAACGATTTTAGGTTGGATTATCTTATGTTTGATAGGTTTGGTAACTTTGCTGATTTATATTATCTATGGGTATATGCTCGTTAGATACCTTGTAGATGAACATAAAGAGAAGAAGTTGAAAAAGTCAAAAAGGAAAGGGTGATTGATTTGATAGGGGATTTAAGATTTAGATATGCTTATCCTACCGTAGAAATTTATGATGTATCAACAGGTATATTAGTAGCAGAGATTGTAGGTATTTATGACAATGAATATGATAATTATATACCAGTAGATTGGGCATACTTGTATGAGTACAATCTGTTAAGGGTATACATTTAATATGAGAAGGGAGCGTGTTTATTTATGGATTTAAGAGATACTCGACCATATTATGTGGTACATACTAAAGGAAGTTGTAAAATCTACCGATGCTCAAAGGATTTTGACTTCTTGTCGAAAGAAGATATTCCTCATAGTGTATATAAGTGCTATACAGTAGAGGAAGCTAAAGCTTGCAAGAAAGGTAATATTACTTCAGATAAAGACGCTCGTTATATTTTTGATGATACCAATAATTATCCTTATGCTTTTATAGATGGCTCTTTTAATCATAGTAAACAGGTATATGGTTGGGGTGGTTTTATAGATTATTGCGGTACAAGGTATATGGTAAAGGGTAATGGCAATAATCCTGATTATGCAAAGTATAAATCCACTATCGGAGAAGCGTTAGGGGTAATGAATGTAGTGGATAAGGCAGTAGAGTTAGGTATTACTCATTTAGTAATATATTTTGACTTTGCTCCATTAGAAACTTGGTTATCTGAAGAGTGCAAGAGCGAAAATGAAGTAAGAAAGATATACAAAAACCATATAGAAAATGCGGTATCTGAAGGGTTACACCTTGTATTTAAAAAGGTAGAAGCTCATACAAAAGTTAGGGGTAATTGTATAGCTGATATGATAGCTAAGGATGCCGTAGGTGCGAAGAGGAAAAAGAAGTCTTTACCTTTCAGTTTCTTCAATGTAAGAAATACTGATAGAGAATATGCTTTTATGCGAGTTTGATTTTATAAAATGTGAGTCTGTTAAAGGCTCACATTTTTTATGCTTAAATATGTAAAAACTGGAAATGCAGAATTTTTATTAAAATTTAAGATACTTAATTTTAGCTTGAGAATCTATCAAAAATCATATATTAAATGTATATAAGATTAAATAGAATAATATAAAATAAGCTATCAAAATTTTGGTATGGTTTCTTGGTGGTTTATTTTTATAAAGAAGTGTAATTTTTAAAATTGTGATAGATTGGTGTTGTATGTGGGAAAAGAAAGAATGAAAAAGGGTATCAAGATTTATAAATTCTTAGAATTAAGAAAATATAAATTTAGATTTCAGAAAGGTGATTTTACATACAACATAGTAATTTTTAGAAAAAAGAAAGAAAATATTAGTAAAAGGAAGTGGTTTTTAAGAATATGTTTATTTTATAATATGATGTTGGAATATGGATGATTTACTTAGTATTATTAGTTATATTTTATATCTGAGAGGAGAAATATTTTATGAGTTATATCTATGATAAATTAAGAGATGCTTTAGGCGGTAAGATATTTAGGTCTGGTATAGTCTTTAAAAACTGGTCACCTAATGAGATTAGAGCTGTTTATATTATGAGAGACTTTATTCTTATTGCAGACTATCTTAAGCAACCTAAGGTCATAAAATTAGATACCAATGAGGTAGCTATGGATTTATCAAACCCATCAAGAAGGGGTAATCTGAATAACCTGTTAGAGAGCCGTCATCTTTCTTGTATGGAAGAGATATATGTAGATTCTTGTTATCAGGGGTACAGGGAGGTTATAGATTTAAATAGTTATGTACAGGGTTTATATAACCAAGCATCCCGATTGAGATATTATGGGTATGTAAGTGGTTTTTCAGTTGATGCTCTGCAGACTTTTTATTCCAGTGTTTTGATTAATGGCAGTATGGATATGACAGTGGCTAAGTCATTGAACAATTTTTCATACAATGATTTGAGTAATAAGGACTGGTACAAGAAGTATAACCTGAGACCCCAGTGGTATGAAATAGATTCAGAGAAAGGTAGATTACATACTTATTTTTCTAAGTGTGAAAAACTTGTAGGTGATAAAGAATCTGCTAAAGATGCTCAGATTAATGAGTTGACTAAAATGAATACTATCGTTGATATGTTTAACAAAGATAGGGAGAGAGCTCAAGATATTAAGCTTTTAATGTCTTTCATTACTTTTTGTAAGGGTTGTGAAGAATTCTCTGCATCGGTAGCAAAATGTTTACAGAGTAGTATGACAGTTAAATTAAAGCCTATTAAGGGTTTGTCTAAAGAGCTATTCTTAAAGGCTATGCGTGTGGGTAATGTAAAGATGGGAGGAGCTGAAAAGTATCTATTTGATTTATACCAGAAGGTAGGAGTTTTCGATTCTGATGATACTACAGAGGATTTGGATAAAAGTATAGATGGTATATACCAGTTAGGGTATAGATTGGATAGAGGTTTAGCTGATGCTTTAAACAAGAATAAAAAGAAAGAGTATTATATTCTATTTTTGTTAACCTCTGCAAGGGTAGATTTACTACCAGAAGGATTATTTACTGCTAAGTTGGAGGAGAAATCTTTATTGAATTGCAGTAAGTGTAGTCCTGAAAATATAGACGGTTTAATTAAATATGTATATAGTCTTTGTGGGTTCTCTAAAGAAGACTTTAAGAATAATATTGTAGTTGCGTAATGTCAAGGAGTGTTTTTAGATGAAAGAGAAGGTAATCTCTTTAAGGGTAGGTAAATTGGCTGAGGGAAAGAAATCCTTATTACCTAATGTATTTTCAGCTTTATGTGGAAATAAGGCAGGTAAGATGAAGTATGTAGGTATAGAGGGTATAAACCTCAGAGGTTTTGAGAAGAAACTCTTGGGTACAGATACTGATTTGTATTTAGATACATTGATAGATGCTATATCCATTGTAGAGAATATTGGTATTAAAGATGCTGATTGTACTTTATGTAGTAATGATAGCTTTAAAGTAGCGAAACTCTTTGGGGTACATTTGGCAACGAATATGAATTCTGATGAGATTATTTCTAAATGGGCATCAGAAGAGATGATAGACAATTTTGATGTATACAAAGACGGTAAGGATACAGATACAGATTGGGATGAAGTTGACGAAGATTATAGTGATGTTGATGAAGATCTTTATGATGATGAAGAAGAGGATATAGGTGAAGAGGAGGTATATGAGGATTCAGAGGAACCTGAGGTAAATGAAGAGGACGAAGAGGAAGAACCTGAAGTAAATGACAGTGAGGTTGCCCTTAGAGAAGAGATAAAGAAGGTATTTAATTCTACTGTTATATCTCTTGTTTCTAAGGTAAAGAAGAGATATGATTTACTTTTTGAGTCAGGGTATGATTTAGAGAGACCTTATTGTATTATAGGTGATAAGGGTAGCTTGTATGTAGATAGTGATAATGTATTAAAGATGCACGAAAATCCATCTAAAGATATAGATTTTAGTGCTATTTTAAATATATATGAATTGTTTGAGGGTAAGGTTGGTTTTAACCTAAGCGATGCAAGGTCATCTAAGGTAATTGCTCAGGATTTATTAGAGGGGTATTTAAATGGCGGTAAGTTAGATTACTTTCCCTATAAATTATTAGAGTACGCTTATGGTAGAAATCCCTCAAGGGAAGAGAGTACAAGGTATAGTTATGCCACTTACAAAGGTCAAGGGGTAAGCACCAACTGGGGTAAGTTCAGTGATAAAGTGGTTGAAGATATCAGATTGACTGTTGAAGATGCAATTACTTCTTATTGTCTTAATGTATTGAAAACGGGTACTGAGAGAGAAAATATTAGAAGTATAATTAGAGATTCTCAGACTATTAAAAATATTCAAAATTATATTGAATATGTAGCTGATAGTTTAAGTGTTTGTGTTATTGTAACGGAGTACAAGAGTATAGATGGTAAACCAGTAATGTTAAAAATGAGGGTATGTGACCCGAGAGGTAAAGTTACTAATGGTATGACTGGTGAAATCATTAATACTGCTTTTTCAGGTAATACAGGAGGTTCTTCAGGTGCTACTTTAAACAGTGGTTTGAACGAGTCAGATAGTATGACCTACAGGGTATTTGAGTTTGGTCACGAGTTTAATCACTCTTTAAGTAACGCTATGCCTTTATTTGCTTATAAGGCTTTTGAAAAATTAAGGGAGAAGGGTGAAAGCGTTTCCTTTAAGGATTTAATTCTTGGTCAGAGTATTGATGGCACCATACTTAGAAATGGCACTCACGGTTTAGTTTTGGATAAAAAACTGTTCCATTATATCAATGCAGGCAGTAGAAGTGGTAAAGGTGTTATGACTTTAAACATGATTGCAGGAGCCCTGTTAAGCGGTAAGGCTGTAATATATTTAGATAATAAACCTGATATGGTATCTATGTTAGCTAAGTTATGTGGTGGAGAAGAGGGAGGAAATTATAGTGGACCTCCTTTCTTTGGTATTAACGGTTCTAATAATGTAGATGACAAGCAGAAACAGTTTACTCACGAAGATGCTTGGATTAGTAGAGACAATATTCCGATAGAGGCAGTAGCTTTATTTGGAGAGCCTACTTGGAGTAAGTATGGTGAAATTTTCTATATGAGAGCCTATACTTTAGCAATGGGTATTATCCTTGCTCGAGGTCTTGATGGTGGTCACGGTAAGATGAATGACCCAGCTTACGGAGGAAAAGAGGGTATTTTCTTAGTTTGTGATGAAACTAATGTATTACAAGAGAAATTCAAAGTAATTGGTCAAATTATCGCTGATAAGATACCTTTACAGGCTAAGAAGTTTAAGTCTATGTCAGCAAGTTTAGAATCCATATATAACGAGGCTTATTCTGAAAATGCGAGGAAAGGTGCAGAGTTAAAGTTCTTCAATGCTAAGCGTGACTTTGAAGAGGCTTTTAATGCTCATAAGTTTTATGCATTAGCGTATTTGAATACTTTATCCGACAATATTGCTTACATATATGATAAGAGTCTTGCAGGATTTTTACAGAAAGAAATGGAATGTTCTGATATTGTAATTATAGGTCAGAACTTAGAGCAGAAGCCGATTTCTAAAGATACTATTACCTCAGCGGTATCAAGCGGTAGATTATCAGGTGAAGGCTCAGGAGCTAATGGTTTAGGAGGTACTCAGATAGCTAAAGATGTAAAGGGTATGGCATCTATTCCTTTTGCTCATTTTGTGTTTAGTAGTTCAGATGCTTTGATAGGGTATAACTCTTTACATCCTGAATATCTTGCTCAAACTGAACAAAATTCAAAGGCTTTTGGAAGGCTTGATTTGGTAGCTAATAACTTTTGTTACATTCCTAATTTTAAGGTTAGTGCCAGTGAAGATGATGTGCCAGGAGCTCAGTTAACTAAAAACTTAGCTAATGCAAGTACCAGTGTGTATTTTAAACCGTACCTTATTCTCAATGATGCATCTAAGGCTTATACAGACCAGATGTTTGATAGAGTAAGAAATGCAGGACTTACTCCAGAAGATGTTGTGTATGAGTATCCTAATGATGATGGCAGTGATATAAGCCCATATGTAGGTTTCCCAGAATATATGGACTTAATGGGAGTTTCAGATATACCCGAGAGATTACAAAAAGGTGCTAATATAGCTAATATGGTAGTTAGAGATGTGTTAGGGTATCAAGATGATGGTAGCGGAAGACCTTTGTGGTTACAGTTTGTAACTGATTTAAGACCAGAATGGCTGTTATCCGTTAGAGATATCGCTTGTATGTGTGGCGGTTTGACTTTTGACGCTAATATGTCCAAGGGTAGGGATAATCCAATCACTAAGGAGTATTATGAATATATAGATTATGTTAATAAGCATAAAGAACTTAATATAGACGATACTACTATGTCAAGCACAGAGTCTTATTTTGAAGATGAAAATGGTGAAAGACAGTATGACATAAGTGGGTATGAGAGTGATGCTCGCAGAGATTTTTATGCTACTGATGATGGTAGTGATGAAGAGTTTGAAGAGGAGTTTTTCCAAGATAGAATGGCTCATAGTCTTGGTGATGATGAGACTATAGATGACTTTGAGGAAATTGATTTGTTTGATGACTCAGATAATTTTGATGAGCCAGGAGCTGAAAGTGTTGGAGCTTTCGATGATTTTGAAGATATTAACTCTGTTGGTAGTAAAGATGTCAATCCTGTTTTAGATGAGAAAGATGCATTGATAGCAACCCTCATAGATAGGTTACAGCAGAACGGTATAGATGTATCTGATTTAGATGGGTATTCAATCCCAGAGACAGGTAAGGGTGTTGATTGTGGCTATGAATGTCCAGACTATAGGGAAGAGTTCTCAAGGCAGGATGTAGAAGATATGGATTTCAGTGGTGAAAATGATGAAATCACTGCTACAACTTATGCAAACCTTGTAGCTTTGGTAACTAACAAGGTAATCGGCAATTTTGGTGGTTATGATAGGATAAATACCTTTAGGGTAGTTGGTGGAGCTATTGCGATTAACGGTACTATTTTTAGAAGTAAAGTAAGTAGTGATTGTTTAGGTTTACTTCCTCTTGATATAAGGAGACAAATTTCTGCGGGAAACTTAGCAGAGTTGTTTAATTATAAGGAGTTATTTAATATGCCGAACTTGAGGGGTTTAGATTTTGATTCAGAGAGTTTCGTATATAATAGGGTATCTCCTTTACTTGGATTTATGGATACTATCGGGGTAGATAACTATTTTGAGGCATTTAGTTCCTTACAGATACTCAAAATTGGAAACAGGAAGTTTACAAGACAGAACTATAAAACGGAAATTGGTGACGAAGATATCTTTAGTTATCAAAGTAAAGCTACAAAGTATGCAAGGATGTGTGATAACAACTTGTCTAATCTTACTTCTAAATCTTGGAGTTTTACTAAAAATATGTTCAATAGTAAGAACCATAGTTTAGTAGCTAAAACTTTTGGTGTAATATTTGGTACCACTGCATCAGCAGTAACAGGGGTAGCATCCTTAGGAGCTAAAGCGGTGAAGGGTGTATCTCATCAGGTAGATAGGCATAATCAGCGTAAAACCTTTACTGAAAAGGCTAAGGATGGATTTTCCGCTTTTAAGGGTGGTTTTAAGGACTTATTTAATTGATAAGAAGTGTTTAAGAAAGGGTACTCCGCAAGGAATACCCTTTTTAATTTATATTTTATTGGTATGCTTTGTGCAGGGAGGTGGTGAGGATGAAAAATCCATACGAAGTATTAGGGGTATCTTCTTTAGATACCTTATCTGAGATTAAAGATAGGTATAGAAAATTATGCAAGAAGTATCACCCCGATATAGCAGGAGCTGAGTACACAGCTAAGTTTCAAGAGATTAACGACGCTTGGGTATATATTAAAACTCATACAAAAGAGGATAAACCCAAGCAGTATTGGACTCACAAGTCCTTATTTACAGTTGAAAGGAAGTCTTTTTAATGAAGAAGTTAATTAAAAATGGTATCGTGAACATGGATTGGAACGCAGATACCTTTTATGAAAGCAGAGATTATGGTTTTGTAGCAGCCGTAAATGTATATGAGACCGATAAAGGTAGTGTTCCTGTTGTTTTTCAGGATAATAAGATTTTTCTCCTCTATGATGCTGAGGCAGGAGATTTAGCATCTCTTGATGATATTAAAGCGGTTGTTAAAGATTGCTTTGATACAGGAGAAGATGTAGAGGATAGATACTGCGAGTCCTATATCGAAATGGGTATCGGTTCAGTAGATAATGAAGATGTAGCTTACAACTACGGTTTAAGCGATGATGATATTGATGATATCAATCATCGTATTGCTGATTTGGCTCCTTACTGGGAAGTTGATGAAGTTCCTATGGTTTAATTATTAAAATTTTTAATAAGATTGTATTGTATTTTATTAAGATTTATAGTAAACTATTTATTGTAGTTGAGGGTACTCAAGATTATATTCTTTTTGAGTCCGCTTTTTTCAAATAGAAATGACTGGGTACTCCTTAACTACTACAAAAAATAGGTGTGATGTGTCTCAGTCACTTAAATAAAAGAGTTCTAAATAGCCTATTCATATAATATTTGGAAAGTCAGTAGATTATTTATATAATTTACTGACTTTCTTGTTTGTAAAAATATAAAATTAGATGTAAGAAAATTTAATTAGAAATATAAAATATAATATTACATATTAAAAAGTTAAAATTAGTTTTAAAAATATTTTTATTAGATATATAAAGGATAATATTTAGTTTTTAGAAATAGATGGTAATTGTTTGATTTTTATTGTGTTGATGGTACATATTTCTTTTGTTGGAGAAGTATGTATTTTTATTTATGAAAAGGTGTATAAGATTGTATTATGTTGTTTTTATAAAGTAGCTTAGGGTATAGGGTTGTAAGTGGGTATTATTGATTGTTTACTTGTAAAGAACTATAGGCATTTAAGATGGTGATTGGGTATTATTGATTGCTTATTAGTTTTAGTGATTATTAAAATTATGTTCATATCTTTCTAATTCAAATTGGAGTACTTGTAGAAATTATATGACTTTAGAAGAAGTTATGTTAATTTTGTGAGTACTCTTTTTATTTTGGTAAAACGGTTAAAATTTTCGGTTATATTAATACTCATAATTTTTAACTATAGTTTATTTTTGGAAATTTTGCTTGCAGGAGCGGTTAATTTTAAATAAAAAAATTGTGGGTGGTGTTTTGGTTGGGTGTGGTGGTTAAAAATTTATGTATTTAAGTTACCAGTTATTGAGAATGTATTAACTGATTTATAATATAGTTTTGTTATAGAAGTAAGTTTCTATAATTTGTCAGATTACATTGTATTTTTGTAAGATAAATGGTAAAATAATATACATAGATAAAATATGATTAGGTTATATTTTCATAGAATTATAAAAAAATATTTAGATAGGTAAATTATTACTTAGGGGTGATGAAATGAATAATTTCTTTAAAGAAATGTTAAAGTGTAAGATGTCAATATACAATAAGAAGGATAGACTTTCTGCTGATGTATTTTTAAAAGTACAGACTTTTGTAGAGAGTGGCAGCTATTCTTCTTGTAAGAAGGCACCTTATATTGCTAAGATGTCATTACAGGGGTTTAGTCCTGTGTATATAGCACAGCATTATGGATTGTCCTCTGAGACTATTAGAGCAGAAAAGAGGAATATATCGAAAGAGTTATGGGGTATTTTCCCTGAGGATTTCTTTGAGAAATTATCAAACTATCCCTTACATAAAGAGTATATTGATAGTTGTATCTATTCTATAGAAAATGTAGGTACTTCTTCTAACGATTTACTGCTGATGGGTATTTCCGCTGATATTTATTCTAAAAATACTAATCCTTTAGGTGATTATGATATTTCTGAGCTACAGGACGAACTGTACTTTCTTTTAAGGTATTCTAAATCCTTTTTTGAAAATGACTTATTGAGCGTAGATTTAAATAAACTTGCATACATCTTATCTGTTATAGATGGGAAAGCAGGTAGTTCTACTACAAGAACTGAAATTCTTAAGAATTTTAAAGTTTAATATTAAGAGAGGAAGTTAAAAAATGATTAAATGTGAAAAATTACTGGGTGTAAATACTATTGATACATATTATGAATTCCTTTTTTCTATGGCATTAGCAGCTGAGTGTGGTAGAAGACATACCGTATTAGATATGTCGACTATGCGAATTACTGACAAAAGTATGTTGTCAGATGATGATATAGCTTATATGCACTATTTAAGGAATGAAGGGTATATCTTTGATGGAAGCAAACATAGTAAAGAAAAGGTATTAGAATTACCTCGATACTATTTTAATACTAATGCTATCACCGAATTGGGTAATAAACTGTTTGAAGAAAAGGAAGACTTTTACCATTGGAGTACTTCTTATGCCTACAAACACTATAAAGGCTTTGTAGATGATATCCTGAATAAGAAGAAATTGGGTACTACTATCTTACATTTAACTGCGTATATGTTAATTAGTATTCTTTTAGGGGAGAAACCTAAGAAACCTGTTATTTTCTATTTCAAGGACTATGAGGTTAAAACAGCTCATATTTACATTACTCTTATTGCTTGCATAAATAAGCTTAGTGTGTTGAAAGACTTGGTAAAGGTTGAGTTTGATAAGAACTATATAGATATTATGGATGACTTGGACTTTAAAATTCTGTATGATACTGCTTTACACGCTAAGAGATTAAGAAAGTGGTCTTGCAAGGAGAAGTTTGATGCTTTTAATCTTATGGGTTTTGAGAGGGGAAGCATAGCGGTAATCTATGAGAGGACAAGGATTAGTGAAAGCAACCCTATTGGTGTAGTAGGTAGAGCTTTTATTGTTAGAATAGATGATTACTCTGATGATGTAGATTCTGGTAAGGCAGGTTGGAGAGTAACAAAATTCGCTATAAATAAAACCAAAGAGGAGTTGGAAGACGATTACTTTGGTATTGATGAAGATTACCGTAATCTTTTTAAGGATTTGTTAGATCCGAAATTAGGTATTACGAAGTCTTTTATTAGTTTTGACACATTGGGTATAGGAACGCACTTCTTAGATGAAGAACTTATTTTAATGCCAATTGAAAAGGATGAAGAAGTTCCTAAAAAGGTATCTGTAAATGGTAAGCAAGTTGTTATGCCAATGAATGATGTAGATATTATCTACTGGATACTTAATCAGTATAATGTAGATTTTGATAAAGAGTTATATAAACGGTATTACAATGCAGGTAAGCCCCTTTTATGGGATACCTGTGATAGCACTCAGGTACATAGCTTTGATTAGAAATAAAAAAACTTTTATTAGATATATGAAAGTACATATTACATATAGCATATTCAATTTTAGATATAAGAAATAATAAATTTACATATACCAAAGGACTAATTTAGATTTCAGAATTTGTATGTGTTTGTTTTAATATAATGATGTAAATGCTACTATTGTATTAGTAAGGTATTTTCTGCCAACAGGGTATATTGTGGGTACAGGATATAGGTATTCAGATACTTATTAAAATCTACAGTATGATTATACAATTTTAGAAATAAGAAAGTTATTTTTAGTTATGTAATTATTTATATTGTAATGTGATAGAAAAAATTAGATTTTTAAATTTATTATAAGGTTGTGAGATTTGTGTCAAGTTCTGAAACTATTTTTGATAAAGTAATGAATTTTTCCGCAGAAGAAAAGGTTGATACTGTTAAGTTAAAACCCTCTGAGAGGTTGTTAAGGGATATAAAAAGTTATGGTTTTGATTTAACTCAACTTGAGCCTGTATTAAAAACTAAGGGGCATCAGTTGATTGTATCTTGTGCAGGTAGTGGTAAAACTACTGCTTTGACCTTTAAAACTATTTATGATTTAAAGTCGGGTAGAAGTACGGTACTTAGAAATATGAATGGCAATAACATTCGAGTTCCTGATAAAATTTGGGTATCGACTTTTCTTAAGTCTGGTGCAGAAGAGTTAAAAACTTCTTATAGAAAATGGTGCAATAAATTGCATTGTGCCGATATGTCTCAGGCTATACAGTTTTGTACTTTACACGCAGAGTTTAAAAGAGCTTTAAATGCCCTTGGTTTGAAGACTGATATTATTTCCGATATCGATAACAAAAATCTTTTAAAGAAGGTATTAAAAACTTATAGAATCAGGAGTGTAAGGGGTACAGCTCTTAATGATGATGAGGTAAGTTCTTTGATTGGTGCTTTAACCCGTACACGAAATAGATTAGATGACAGTAGATATCTGTCTGATATTTATGATGAGTTAGGGTTGGTCGATTCTGTTATTGACTGTATTTTAAAAGATTGGAAGGCTCAGCGTATTATAAAGGATAAGATGGATTTTGAAGATTTGCAGGAAATCCTTTATGATTACTGTTATAATAAGGTAGATGGGAATGTTATAAAGTTTTTATCAGAGAGGTTTAATTACATCTATATAGATGAATTTCAAGATACATCTCAAATCCAGTATGCTGTATTGAAGGCTTACTGCTTTCAGGCAAAACAGGTAATTGCGATTGGAGATGACGACCAGACGATTTATAGTTGGCGAGGTAGTGATAATAGCATTATTACTAAAAAATTCTTAGAAGATTTTAATCCAGTGAAGAACGACCTGTCCGTCAACTTTAGATGTCCAAATATCGTGCTTTCTGCAATTAAACCGAGTATTGAGAAGAATAAGTCCCGTTTTGAAAAGACTTTGTGTTCAGCCAATGAGGGTGGTATAGTTAGATTAGTAGAGGCATCAGGGTATAAGCAAATGGCTTTAACACTTGGTGACTTGGTATATGAAGATATAAAGGCAGGCAGGTCAGTAGCTATACTTACGAGGGTAAATAGCGATGGTCTTTTACCAGCTATTTTCTTTGATAAGATGGGTATGTTCTCGTACTCAGTATCGGGTAAGAATATGACTTTGGATTGTTACATTGGTAAGTTTGTGATGTCATTGATTCATTTGTTTACAGATAGTTTTTCAGATTATGTAAAAAGAGCTTTATCTCTTTTAACTTGGGATTCCTATGGTATTACTAAATTGTTGGATGTATGCAGGAATAATGGTACAGATATTTGGACTATATCAGAGGAGGATTTGAGATACTCTTGTTATGAAATTTCTGATAGACTTATTTCTTGGAGGGAATTTCGTAAAGTTAATGGAGATGTTCCAACTCTGAAGTTTGTACTTCAGGATTACAGGTATTCAGTTTTTACTAATGATACTCAGTTTAATGATGTAGTTAAATCTGTATTGGTAAGCATTGAAAGTTTGTTAGATTACTATTCATATGATTCTGCTGAGGATTTTCTGTCCGAATTGGAGAATATAAATGATAGGCTAAAAGCAAGGGTAAAGTTGCCTAATGCTAAAGTAAGGATTGCTACAGTACACGAATTCAAGGGTAAAGAAGCCGATAGCGTGTATATTTGGAATGACTCAGAAGATGTATTTCCTTATTTCAAATCTTGTAACAATGCAAGTGAATTAGAAGAGGAAAGAAGAATACACTATATTGCTTGTACGAGAGCTAAGGGTATTAGTACAATTCTCTATAAGAAAGGCAAAGAGGGTATGTTTGTTAAAGAGATGGATTTGTCTAATGCCAAGAAAGTTGTCAAAGAAACATCAGGAGTTTTAAAGAAAACTATGGAAAAGAATCTCGAAGAAGATAGTGCTTTAAGAGATTTTGAAAACTCTGTTTCCATAGATACAGGTGAGGTTTATGATGATTTAGAGGTTGAAGTTGAAGAATGAAATTAGTGCAGTAAACTAAGATTCTTCAGAAAGGTGAATATTATGAGAGCTTTTGGAACAAAAGAATATGGAAATACAGATGGTTTTAGAATTATTTGTAATAGGTGTGGAAGAGAAGCTCGAATTATTCCAACACATCATTATAAGGAGCTTGGAAAGCTTGAAAAGATGACCCTTGAATATAGATGTATTTGTGAAAATAAATAAGGGGTAACTATCCATGATTAAATGTATGTTTTCTTAGATTGGAAAGGGAAGTAAGAAGAATGAAATTAGTAGATATAACCTGTCCATCTTGCGGAGCAAGTTTATCTTGTGATGAGCATAGTCTGATAGTAGAGTGTAGTTATTGTGGTAAGGTATTTTACCTTGATGATGAAGTACAGAGAGTAGAACATTCTGTAAAAGATGCGGAGAAATTAGGGTATGACTTAGAAAGAGGTAAATTAAAGGCTCAAAGGGAGGAAAAAGAATACCAAAATAAACAGCTTATAAAAAGTAAGTTTATAAAGATTTTGTTATGGGTTATTTTCTTTCCAATAATGATAGGATATAAGGTTATTTCTTCTAAAAAGTTAGACACTGAAACTAAAGTAATAATTATAGTTTTATTGATAGGTTTGGTAGGCTATATAATGACGGGAGGTTTGTGGCATTGAATTTCAAAGGTATGGATTTGATTTTGGATAATTTCAGGACAGTTTTAAATGGTTATTCTGTTGATGTTCAGGATGTTGTAAGAAGTGCTATTCTTGATAATGTTGATGTCAGTAATTATATTGAGATTTGTAAAAGTAATCCTTACAGGTTAGACCAGATAAGGTTATGTAAAAAAGAGGGAATAGATGATGAGGCTATTTATTCTATTAAAAACGGTGATAGTATTTACAAATTAAGGCAGTTAATCCAAAAAGGTACTGATATAGATGCTATATTACAGCAATTACATCAGGGTACTTTGAACGATTATAGTATTCATAAAATGATATCTTGGGTGTTATCAGGGTATGACCTCAAGGGTATTAATCTTGCTATTATTCCGAACAGTTTATTTGAAGTATTTGAGCAAGGGTTTCAAAAGGGTTTTGATATGAGGGTTTATAATAATGGTAAAAATTATAACCCTGAATACTTAAGGTACTGTATGATAATTCAATTCAACAAGAAAGATGTTAAGCCTTTCGTTGATAGGATTTGGAAGGTTGATTGTATAAAACAGCTTGCGATTTTATCAAAAAGTATTTCCGTTGATAAGTGGAATAGCTTTATTTCTAAGTTAAATTGTTCTATTTCTTCTGAGAAGCTGTCAGTACTTATCTCTTGTGTAAAGAATGGTATCAGTGTAGATAAGTTGGTAGCAGATGTTTGGTCTTGCGACGCCATAAGGGTAATTTTATTAGCTTTTAAAGATAATATAAATTATACTAAATTAATTGATGTAGGACCTGATGCGGATAGTGTAACTGCTTTATACAATGAAATGAAGTTGTCAAAAATGAAAAAATTGGGTGGAAGACTGAGTGGTAGGTTGGATAGAAAATAATTTTAATTCAGATTGTATTTAAATTATATAAGAAATATGGTATAATATAAGTACAATAAAAGATATTTAGGAGGAAGTTTAAAATGATTTTCGTTAATATGTTGGATGAGCTGAAAGGCTCTTATGAAAGGAACAAGGGTAACTCTTTACCTTTGATGATAAATGTTGATACCAGTGAATCTAAGGTTTGCACACTAAGGAAAAACAATAATGTCTTGGAAGTATCAGAAGGTACTTCTGAAGATAATATTTTTGCTTTAATGGGTGCTGATGAGGATTTTCCCATTAAGGTAAAAGGAGCTCCATCTCTTACATATAAAGATTTAAAGGATACAGCTGAGAATCCTCTCATTGTAGTAGCAACAGATAGCATCAGATTTTTTAATGATGTACCAACCTTTGTTAAGGTACTGTTTGTAAACGATGATTTCTTCCTTGTAATGCTTGTATATGGTGCTTGTGAGATGAAACTTGGTACATCATATGTTCCGTTACAGAGATGTAGTTCAGCTGATATAGAAAGAAAGGGTATTCATTCAGATTATAGTGCATCAGCATTTAAAGGAATGGTATATAACCGAACCAAGGGTAATTGGGATAAGTCTTATGAAATGGTTTGTCCTGTTTATGTAAAGGTTAAGGGCGATGATTCAACCTTTAGATGCCTGCAGAATGATTCGAATCCTTACAGCGTGTTTAATGCAAGTGCTATCGAAGAAAGATTAAAGTATGAGGAAGAACTTGTTGAACAGAAGAAAAAACAGCGTGAAGATGCTGAACTCGAGCGAGTAGAAAGAAAGAAGCGTTACGAGGAGGCTAAGAAGAAAAGAGAAGAGGAGGAAAGACTGAATCGTATTGAAGAAAACAAGAGAAAGGCTGAAGAAGCTAAGGCAAAAAGGGGTTCTACTAAGACAAGAAAGTCAACCGCTCCAGTTACAGACGAAAAGGGTAGAAATACAGCAGCTGAAGCCTTTCTTGCTTTTGTAAATGGGGGTAAGTAAATATGAATGCATCTCAGCTTGTGAAGGCAGTAGCTTTAGAAACAGGGGTAGCTGAAGACCAAGTTTCTGATATTTTTAATTCTGTAATTAAGAATATCTTAAAGGGTGTAGCTGATGACGGTAAGGTTGCAATATCAAGGTTTGGAACATTTAAGAAGGTAGTAACAAATGAAAGGCAGTGTTACAGTCCTGTATTAAAGGAAAAGCTGATTGTACCATCTAAGGTTAAGATAAGGTTCATTCCTTCGGAATGTACAAAGGGTAACATATAATTTATATAGTTTATATGTCGTTTTCTTTATACCTCCAAGATTTATAGGGTTTTGTAGGGAAGATTAAATTCTTCCCTACAGAGCAATAAAAATGTTTTAAGAAAACATTTAAGTTTTGTTAGATATATGTTAAAATGTAAATACAATATTAAAAGTATTGTGTTTAAATTTTAGTATATAAGATATTTTAAAAATATTTTTAAGAATGACTTGTAGTTAGGTTTAAAATATGGTAAAATATGTATGTACTTAAATGTATTTAAATTTTTAGTATATGAGATATTTTAAATATATTTTAAGAATGCATTTAAGTTTTGTTAGATATATGTTAAAATGTAAATACAATATTTAAACTATTGTATTTACATTTTAGTATATAAGATATTTTAAAAAATATTTTAAGAATAGCTTGCAGTTAGTTTTAAAATATGGTAAAATATGTATGTACTTAGAACCTTGACAATTATAAATATTATAAGTGGCAGTAATAACTCAGTGTAGAGCGACTAATCATCGTGCTGAGAATATACTGAATGGAGTAACGGTATGTTGGGATACTTACATACTAAGACTTTACTATACATCGAGAGGTGTAGGGTAGGAGTTTCAAAGCGAAACAACCAAAGGTATATGTGCTGTAAGTAATTTTTTCATAAGGTACTTTTAAGATGACGTAGGCACAATTGACAGCCTCGGTTGAGGTGTTGAATCAAGGTAGCTGACAAGTGTGAGAGCTTGGGTAGCGATGTGAAAACTCAAACAAGTCTAAATTTGCAGTTGAAGCTCAGAAATGAGTGTATAAGTCATTGATAAAGGTATGAGTAGCCCAAATCTGCAAAGAACTATAAAAGAAAAAAGGTTTAGTTAACCTAAGAACAATTTCTGAATGATGGGTGAAAATGAAGGGTATCAATCCCTTGTACTCAGTGTACCCTAAAGGGTAGGTGTAAGAAGTCTATATGTGACGATATATAGGCTCAGACTTACATCAGTACTGACTGATTAATGAACTAATTATATTATGGTATGCTGAATAAAAGGCAATTGCTGTTACTTATAATATTTATAATGGAGAGGGTAATTCCAGTGGGCAATCTAAGGGTGAGTTTTTGATAGTCTTATCTCGCCCCAGAAAGACTATCCGAATTGATTTCTAATACCTGCAATATAGTTATTAGAATAGTTCGTTTTGTAAGCTCGGCTTATTCTTCGTAAGTCGAGCAGATATGTGTCGATAGTTCAATTGGTAGAAACTTACGCCTGAACTAAGGGTTTTGTTATATTAGTTCTTAGTGAGTAAGGGATATAGGTTCGAATCCTATGAGACACACTATATAAAAAGTTAAGCTTGCGTATGTCGTTTTGCAAGCGGAGGTTTTAAGACGAAGCCAAGTTGATTGGTAGGTTTTCTATCCTTTAAATTCGTCTTAACCTCTAAATCTATTAAGCCTTTTAAGATAGGTATTTAATGATTATCAAACACACACTTTGAATACCTTATTTTAATAAAAACATATGAATATGGGTTGTGTTCATTCTTACAATGAAGGAGTTTATGGTAGTAATTGGGTAGTTACTAATTCGAACCACTGGTGTAAATGTAAAAACATACCTTTGTTGTTTAAGAAAAGGGGTTGTGCTTATGCTAAATGTAGACAATGTATCTGAATACGCTAAATTTAAAAGATTTTGGGTAATTCGTGAAGTAGGCGAAGAGTATTGGTTCTATGGAGCTTTTGATGATGTTACAGAAGCTTTTAAAAGTGCCAAGGCTATTGAAAATGCTTTGCTTATCGAAAACACGGATTTGACTTAAGAAAAAAAACAATTCTTTTTAAGAGCTTATTGTATTTTGGTAAGATTTGTAGTAAACTATAAGTAGTTAAATAAGCTGGTATGGTGGAATAGGCAGACACAAGGGACTTAAAATCCCTCGAATAATGATTCGTATCGGTTCAAGTCCGATTACCAGCACCACAAGGTGGGTATTAAAGCAATCCATCTTTACATCCTAAAGGTAGTCCTTCAACTACATAAGCTTTAATATGGATGTTTTTATTCATTCAAAATTCTCCAAAAAGTCCTTGCAATTAGTGAGTGTTGCAAGGACAACCTGTAGATGTAGTTTAATGGCAAAACATCAGTTTCCCATACTGAGGTTGTGGGTTCGATTCCCATCATCTGCTCCAGTGGTGATTCACCTCACTTATCTATAAGAAAACCAGCTATATGTCGCAGGTAAATTTCTTGTAAAAAACCTATATGTGTTGCTGTAAAACCAATGCAAGCATCTTTAGCTTAAAGAGAGCAACCGTATAAAATCGGTAGGGTAAGGGTAATTCATTATGAAGGGGTAATGAAACTCCCTTAAGGTGCTAATTATTCGAGTAAAGTTTCTTCAGTAATCTTACTCGAATACAAAACTGAAGTGACCAACCTCTTTTATAGAGGTTGGGCATATGAAGATGTAGTATAAGGTAGTATCTTAGCTATGCTAAGGGTATGAGTGCAAGGCTCATCATCTTTACCACCCGTTTTAAACGGGTTATTTAAAAGAGTGCTTACTTTAGGGTTACTCCTTTCAAATTCGTACAACTTGATTACATACAAAATATCCTGAATTTAAGTAAGCACTCAACTGAATATGCAGAAAGTAGTTTAATGGTAGAATACCCGCCGAAGAGGAGGAAGATGCAGGTTCGACTCCTGTGTTCTGCAGTGTAATGATAGGTAATAAGTGTTATACACAAGCAATAAAGAGCTCGATTGTGGAGTATAGCACTGTCATAAGGTGACTAAGGTAGACTTGTGAGCAAGGTCAAGTACATCTGTTATCGAATGGTGTTAAGCCTATGATGATATAGAACCTGCGAAACTATATGTTATCTGTCATTCGAGTGTATATTATAAGGCTACTGTTTAAGTAGCCTTTTTATTATGTATTAATTTAAGTAGGAAGTGAAGTATGTTATGGAAGGGTATAAATTTAAGGGTACAGATATATGTAAAAGGTTGTTAAAAAGTTTTATAGCATCTGATAAGAAGGTTGTAGTGTATTTTGACCCAGATGTAGATGGAATGATAGCAGGGTATTTTGTATGTAAGTATTTAACTATGTATGGTAAGTCTTTTAGTTGGTATGTAAATTCAAACAGAAGTCATAATTGGGATTTAGATTTGGAAAAGATAAAGGATTGTAATGTTGTAGCGGTAGACTTTATGATACCTAAAGATATGATACAGAATATCACAAACAAAGGTATAAGTATTGTAAGTATGGACCACCATGTAAATGGCGATTCTTTCGTACATATTAAGTCTAAGGGAGAAGGGGTTATTGTAAATAATCAGTATCCTTTTGAAGACAGTAGCAGAGCCTACCTATCAGGGGCAGGCGTAGTTTTTGAAACCTTGTCTAATTTAGATAGTAATTTTTGTACTGAAGAGAATAAAGCTTTGGTAGGTTTAACTTTACTATCGGATGTTTGTAATATTGAAAATGCTTTAGCGAAAGGGTATTTAGCTACCTTGTACAATCATAAATATAAAGGGTACATAAGATATTTAATTGATGGTACTATGGGTGATAAAGATTGGGGTTTTGGTGTTCCAAGGCTTGATAGAAAATATGCTGAGTTTAAATTTTCTCCAGCTGTAAATGCTTGTTTACGCTTTAATAGAGAATCAGATGTTGTCAAGTTTTTTCTTGGTATTGCTAAGTTAGATTTAACTTACAGAGAAAAACAAAAGAATCTTGTAAAGAAAATGCTCAAGGTGGTAGAAGTAAGAGAGTTCGAAAAGTTAAGGGTAGTTTTTCTTAATGATTGGGATAAGAGTGTTTCTTATAATAGTGATGTGCTGTCAAATTTTATAGGTTTGATAGCATCTCGATATCTCGATGGCAAGAAGTCTGCATTGGCTTATTTAATAAGTAAAGATGTTTATGGTAAGAGATATGTAAAAAGGGCATCTTTTAGAGGTCGTATAAATGGTGCAGATTATTTAAAGGCATCTCAAGGTATTATAGAGGGTGTAGGACACCAATCTGCTTTTGGTATATTGAATTTAAAACCAAATAAGCAGTTATTTGAGAAAATAAATATTGCATGTAAAGAGGCTGAAGAAGGGCATATTGATGGTAGTTCAGTGATACCTGTTACTAATTTGGCAATTTTTGCAGACAGAAAAGGTAAACGATGTGCTGAACATAATATGTACTGTTTAGCTCAGAATAATACTTATGTTAGGTACATTGGTAGTAATATAAAAGTAATATCAAATACCCCATCTTTTCAAAAGTATAAAGTAGATGGTATAGAGGTTAAATGTTTTGATTCCTCAATAGACTTTACTAATGGGGTAATATATCCTGTCTTGGAAAGAGGTTTTATTTATTATTACTTGCAAAAAGAAAATTGATTTAAGAATAACTTGAACAGATTTCTGATTTGTGGTAAAATAATATCAATAAAATATAGGAGGTCTTATAATGACTTTGGTAGATATCATTAAATCTTACAAGGATTCTAAAAACTTTGGTAGCAAAGAAATGTTGCTTGATTTAGAAAACTCTGTAAATAGTTTAGGCTTTAACGCAGGTAATTGCGGTGAGGCTTTATACAGTCAGTTTGGTGTAGATGACGAGATACTTTATTTCATCGATGGTTGGTGCAAGCTGTTAAAGAACCGACTTGGTGATGGTGATGACAGATATCAGGATTCAGCCAGAAGATGTAAGTTATACTGTTATGTAGCAGGTGGAAGTCAAAATCCTTTTGCAGGGAATGGGGATAGTAAGGCAGGCAATTTAAGATTGTTGCATCACACCCTGATTCAGAGATTATCTTCTGTATGGTTTAAATACATTGATATGTGTGGTAAGGATGCCAATCTATCTGAAAGATATTCGTATCTGAAAGGGGTAAGAGATGCTATGGTAGCTACTTTTGGTAGAGATTGGTATGATATGTTTTACATTTAATTGATATAGGTTGAAATAAATTAGGAGGTTAAGAAAATGATTACAGGAACAGCAAAATTGGTAGTAGACTTGGGTAATTCTGAAACCCGTGTTAAGACTATCTATGGAAAAACAGCGAAGGGTAATGTAAGAGAAAGGCTGAGTATCCTTGATAATAGATACAGTATCGTACCTGATGAAAAACTTGACCTTTACTTGAAAGGTGACACTTATTCAAGTGAAAGTTCTTATGTTTTTGAGAGAAACGGTATCTATTACTGCAATGGAGATGTTTGTAATATTGAGATGGCTCAGACCTCTTTCAGACCTACAGCTCTTGAAAAGAAGTATGAGTCTAAGGTTACTCTATTTACGCTCATCAATGCATTCAGACAGGGTATTGAAGATGTTGCAATATTCTCTAATTGTGACAGTGACAATGTAGATGTAGATTGGGAGGTATATCTTCTTTTACCACCAGAAGACCTTGAAGCAGGCTCTCAGGCTATTGCAAGTATGGTTAAGAGTATTGATGATATCAATTTCTTAATGCCTGAGCTGTACAAGAAGATTAACATCTCAAAGGTAAAGGTATTCCCTGAAGGTATGTGTGCTTTCTTTGGAGTGCTTTTCTCATCTAAAGGCATTGTGAGAAAAGGGTATGATTACCTTATGAATCCAGTAGAATCTACGGTGATTTTTGATATCGGTGCAGGTACTACTGACATTGTAATGATTAGAGGTAGCCAGATTGTACAGAGTTCAAGATTTACCAAGGAAATCGGTGGTAACAATGTACATAGATTGGTACAGAGAAGCCTCAGAAACAAGGGTATTTCACTTCCAGATGAAGTAGTTCGTGAGGGAGTAAATACAGGTTATGTTAAGAGCGGTTCTCGCTCTATTGATATTGCTGAGGAGATTGCATCAGCTAAGCAGGCTGTATCTAATCAGCTTGTAGATGCTGTTCAGGAGTTCTTTGAAAGTTCTATGATTAGTATCAGAACTATTTCAAACATTCTTGTATGCGGTGGTGGTGCTGAAGTATCTACCAATAAGGAGATTAAGCCTATCTCTGATTATATTGTAAATTATATGAAGAGATTGTCACCAGATATTAAGCTTGTAAAGATTCCTGAAGATGAGGAGGGTATTCCTGTTTCATCAAGATTGTTAAATATCAACGGAGCAGGTATTCTTGCAGAATAAGAAAGAAGAGGGTATTTTATGAAAAAGGCAGTTAAGTTTGTGGTCATAGCATCTATTTTAGTAGGTGTTATGACTGGTATGATGTGTGGTTGTAATACAGCTAAAGATGTATCATCCAGCTCAAAAACGGCATCAGCTCAGGATGAAAAAGAGAATTCCCCTGAGAAAGTTTCAACTGATTTTATTAAGGCTTTGATTTCCAAAGAATATAAAACAGCTTTAAAGGATATGGATAAAGGAGATGACTCCTTTATTACGGAAAGTAGTATTGAGTTTTATCTTCCACGAAGTACATATTCAGATGTAGAGGGTATATCCCTTGATTCTGTTGATGTTGCGTTTACAGGGTTTAAGAATAAAACAAAAACAGATTCTGAATGTGTAGTATCCGCAGTTAGCAAGGATACAGGTGCTACTAAAGATTTCATAGTGCCTTGTAGTATGAATAAGAATAATCAGTGGGTAGTAGATGGAAATGAGTTCTATTATACAGATTTCTCTTTTATCACTGCAAGTGGTGTGACTGTTACAGCTAATGGTAAGGAAGTACCTGATAGTATGATTGTAAGCAAGACTGGTACAAGTGATACAGAAAGTGTATATACTTTACCTTATGTGGGTAAAGATGATGTACACATTAAGTTATCTTGTGACAATTATACTTACGAAGCTGATATTTCTCCAGCAACGAGCAATGGAGCTGAAAATGCCGATACTGTATTAAGTCCAGTATCAGACGAGGATAAGAAGGCTTGTGAAGATTTTATTAAGACTTCTTATAATGAGATGTACTCAGACTATCTTGACGGTGCTAAGGCTTCTGATTTAAATAAATATATTGCATCCGATGCTGATACAGATGTTTGTAACCAGATATTAAATGGCTTTAAGTCTATGTCTAATAAAGGTTCTGATGGTAACTCTGCTTTTAAGTTGTCTAAATGTATCGTGTCAGAAGCAAATTGGGTGTCAGATGATTTGGTATATGTAGATTTTAAATACCAGTTAGACTGGGTATATAATCTTGCTAAATGGAATCAGAATACTAAGAGGTTGAGTAATATTCTTCTTAAAAAGGAAGATGGTAAATTCAAAATTTATGAATTGACTGATTCAGAACTGTTTACATCATGTAATAATTTTACACAGGATTGGAAGTAATTTGAAAATGAATTGGGTATTGTTGATTATAGGAATTATCCTTGTTGTATGTGCTGTTGCATTTTACATAATTTCTTATAAAGAGAAAAGTGCGAAGCGTATTATTGGAGGTTTGCTGTTGGTAGTTGGATTGGCTCTTGCAGTGGTATCTCAGAGTTTTACAATTATTCCGACAGGGTATACAGGTGTAAAGACTACTTTTGGTCAGATAGATAATGTTACTTTACAGAATGGTTTTAACTGGAAGACTCCTCTTATTCAGAGTATTGAGATGGTTGACAACAAACAGCAGGATATCTCATTTAACGATGATGAAATATGGAGTGAAACCAAAGAGAGAACAGCTATTTACTATAAAGGGGTAACTGTTACATATCAAATTAATCCTGAAAAGTCCTCTTGGATTTATGCCAATATTTCTAATTATAAAGATAATTTGGTAACAAAGCCTTTAGTTAGTTCAGCTATTAAGGCATCAAGTAAGGATTTATCTGATGTAGATGCTACTAATCGTTCTATTATTGAACCTAAAGCTTTAAAGAATATACAGGGTAGCCTTAACGATAAGTATGGCAAAGATGTTATTTATGTAAATAAAGTAACCATTAATAATGCCGATTTTGAAGAGTCTTATAATAAGGCTATTGCTGATAAACAAAAGGCTCAGCTTGCAGCAGAACAGCAGGAAATTGAAAATAACAAAGCCATTGCTAAAGCAGAGGCTGATGCTAAAGTAGCTGTAGAAAAGGCTCAGGGTAAAGCAGATGCCAATGAGATTTTGAAGAAGTCTTTATCGGATGAAGTTTTAAAGGATAAATACATTGAGAAATGGAATGGTCAGATGCCAAATGTAGTATCTGATGGTAGTTCTGTTATGTATGGCATAGATTCATCAAGTAAATAATTTGGGCGAGGACTCACTGTAATATGGTGAGTCCTCATACCCTATAAGGTATAAATGTTAAAAGATTTATTAAAGTAGTTTAATAGGTGTTTTAATATTTATAAGTAGGAGGTTTTTATATGCCAGTATTATCTGTACTATGTGCAGGGGTATCGACAACGGGTATAGAGTATATTACAGAAGCGGTAAATCGGGCTTTTGGTGAATGCTCTGTACAAGAGTTACATAGGGATGATTTAAGATTTAAAGTCAGACTGGGTACTAAAGATACTTCAGTTGTTTTGATTATATTAGATACTACCTCAATGGATGAATGTAAAGATATTGAAAATGGTCTTTTCAGTTCAGATAAGTTTTACAAATATGTAGGTGACGGGCAATTAGTGTCTTATCTTAATGAGAAGTATGATTTGAATATGGATTTTGTTGTAGAAGATTTAACTTCTCCTACAACTGAGGGTACAACCACTTCAAGTTATGATGAAGAGGCTATTGAAAGGTATAGAAGTCAAGTAGCTGATAAAGATGGTATTATTAAAAATTTAACTTGTACCATTAAAGAATTGGAGGGTATTATCTCTGAGGGTGGTTATTCTGTAGATACCTCAAAAGTTGATGAGGTGGAAGCGATAAATCTTGAATTAAGAGGAAAAGTATCAGATTTACAAAAAGTTGTAGATACTGCTAATAAAGAGGTAGAGAGTTACAAGAAAATTGATTCTGCTTTAAAAGATGAGAATGCCAAGCTTACTGATAGGGTAAGTACCTTACAGGCTAAAAACGAAGATGTTGTTAAAACGCTTGCTACTGAGAGAGAGTTGTCATCACAGAAGTCAGCTGTTATTCGTGATAAAGAAAAGGATATATCAAAGCTACAAGAAGAGTTAAAGGGTATCAGAGTTACAGAAATAAATATAAACAATTTTAAATCGGAAATTTCAGATTTAAAAAATAGATATAAGAATCTTCAATTAGAAAACAGAAATCTTGCTATAGATTTAGATTCTAAAGATTCAGAAATCAGAAGGTTAAGCTTAGATTTAGAAAAGCGTGGAGAGTATGATGAAAAGGTATCAGAGTATAAAAAGATGCTAAGTACTCTTGAAAAAGAAAAGTCTGATTTGGCTAAGGAGTTAAATGATGTTAAGAGTGATTACAATTCTTTGGTAACTCAGAACAGTGAATTAAATGAAGATTTGGATACCTATGCTGATAAGTTAACAGCCTTAGAGGAAAAATGTGCGGAAACAGAAGGGTATTTATCTCAGGCAAATATAGAAAAAATTAAGTTAGAGGATAAACTTAAGGTTCTTGAGGCTTCTACAAACAGGGATGCTGATGTGGAAGCAACTATAACAGAATTGAGTGAGTTAAAGAAGAAGTATGCTGAGTTACAGACTAATATCTTTACTATCATAGGTACTAAGTCATTACCTAAGTGTGGCATCAAGGCTCCTCTGATTAAGGGTATTCTACCTCAGTTCAGTAATGTAAAATTCCTATTTTCGGGTAGTTCTGAGAGTAGAAAAGGTACTTATAAATGCTTATACAATGAGTTAACAGGTTCTAAGGACAAGTATCTGATTGTGGATGTAACTTCCGAGACAGCTATTGACTATGTGTTCCAGATGAGTAAAATAGCTGATGGAATGAACTGGTTCACTTCAGGAGGTGGGGTACAGCAGTACTTATCCTCTACTTGTTTACCTAATGTTAAGGTATTGATGCCAAAGATAGGGTATGTAAATGACAGTTTCTTCCTAATGGTAAATTGGGAAAAACGCTTGAAAGAATTGGAAGAATCAGGCTATAAAGTAATAGTTTACTGCGGTGATATTTCTAATTTAGTTGGCAGGGTTTTATTTGAATCTTTCTCTGAATTAGGTAATACCCTTGTATATGTACACGGAAATGCTCTTGGTTCAAGGACTATTATAGCTAACGCTTTTGGATTAACGGGTATTAAATTGTGTACAGTGTTGTATTATGATTTTGATAAGAGTATTCTTAAATTTTACAAAATGATGGAAAGTAAAGCTAATTGTAAAATTGTTTCTTATGCAAGGTCTTAAATAGGAGGTTGTGTATGCGTAGAACAAGCATTATGTTAGAGTTTTCAGACGATATTTATGACTCTTTGGTAGAGCCTTTAAAAAAGAATAGAACTTTTTCTAAATTGGTAGTATCTCTAATCAATGGGTACATAGAAGACGGGTATATTCGTGCATATGTAGATGATACTTTAAGTAATCTTAAAAAGGCAGCTGTTGACTCATTTAATAGTTCTATTGATTCTATGTCAGAGTCTTTGAGCAATATGGGGCTGTTCACTGATGAGTTAGATTCTGTTTCTTCAAGTGCAAAAACTAAGTTTACAGAGAAGTATAACGAAGTATCAAAAGGGGTAAAACCTGAAAGTAAGGTTGATACTAAGGGTGACCTTGATAAGATTAACAAGCGTATTGACGATATGCAAGAAGATGTTAATGCCAAGTTAAGTACTCTTATTGATTTAATCAGTTCCTTAAAAATGGGTAGTGTTCTTGTTAAGAAAGATGTGGAAAATGTTATTCCAGATGTTTCCAATGTTAAGAAAGATGTGGAAAATGTTATTCCAGATGTTTCCAATGTTAAGAAAGATGTGGAAAATGTGGAAAGTGTTGATACAGAAGAGGAAAAAGAGGCTCTTGATTTTATGTCTAACTTGTTAAATGGCAACTCTTTTGAGTTTTAAGGTCTAAGGAGGGTATAGACTATGGAAGATTTTAACTTAGAAGAAGTATTAAATTCTTCTGAAGATAGTAAAGAAGTAGTAAATATTAAAGAGCCCAAACCAAAAGGTAAAATATCAGGAGGTAAGATTACTGCTTGTGTATTTGTAGGGTTAGGGGTATGTTTTCTGATATTCTTGTTAGTAGGGGTATTATATACCAATTTTATAAGATTTCCTGCTCAAGAAGAAATAATCAAGGAGCAGACAGGTATTTATGCTTTAGAGAATTATGAGAAGAATGTACACGACCAGAAAAGTGTTTTTGATGGTAAAGATTACCTAACAAAAGAGATTACTTATGCCAATTCAAACAAGCATAAATTAGCCTTTATATCTAAGATTGTTAATACAGTACATTATGAATCTAAATCAGTTAGTGCTAAAAATATATTTGGTAATGATATGATTGATAGCAAGACATTGGAAGTAGTTGATATGACTTCTCCTGTTGAAGAAGGTGAAGAGGTTTTCTTTACATATGTAAATTATAATGCTATTAACTTTGATGAAGCAACCTTAAAAAAGTTAATTAAGGATTATGATTTAACAGCAGACAATGTTGATTATGCTAATATCGCTGTAGATATGTTTTGTGATTACATATCGAGTATGGAAACAATTCCTAAGATACAGGTATCAAGAGTGCCAAACATAAAAAAGACGGGTACTACTTATACAGTATTACAAGATGAGGATACCTACTTAGATAAATTGCTCTTTTCCAGTGACGATTTTAAAAATTGTGAAATGAGGTTTACTGTAGCATTAGGTAAACAATTATCAGAAAAGGGTAGTTTTAAACCAACAGAAGAGTGGACTAAATGGGATAGTCTTGCTAAGATTGAAAAAGAAGAAACACCTGAACCTGTAAAATATGGTAAAATGACAATGTCAATGAACTGGTGTGGAGCTTACTATTTACAAAACGATTATTATACAATTGATGAAGATGGTAATAAGGTAAAAGATAAAGTATCACCCCAGTTAGGGGATGGTAGCTTTGATAGCCCAGCAAGTATAGGTACTCCAGTTATTACTTATGTGTTATCAAAAGATAAGAAAGGTAATTTAGTAAAAGACCCTATAAGGGTAGAAATGACAGAGTACGGCTGTTCTGAAGATGCAATAACTTGGTTTCAAAGTAAAGATGTTCAAAACAGAGGTTTTACTCTTGATTCTGAGGTACAGTATTGTTACTATGTGTTCAAGGTAACAAATCTATCCAATAAAACTTTAGTAGTTAAGGATAATGCAAGTTTATGTGATAAGAATGGTAATATTTCTACTAAAACAGGTAAAATCTTCGGTTTGGCTGAAAGCATAGAATTAAAACCAGATGAAACAGGTATTATAGAATCATGGGGTAGGTCAACGGAGCTAAACTTAAAATATGTAATATGGGGCAAAGATTTTGAAAAACAACAAGATCCAGTGTGGTTCAGGGTACTTGCAGGCGATAAAGAGGATAAGTCCGAAGATAAGGGTGTGTACATCATTAATAGAAGACAGAAAGAAACTTCAGCTCCTGAAACAACGGTAGCAGGTAGTACATCTTCTACAAAATAAGATTTATTTAATTATTTTTATGATAGTGATGGACATTTCACAGATTTTATGGTATAATAATACCATAGAATAAGGTTACCAAATTCAGACACCATTATCCATGTATCAGTTCTCCTATTCTATAAATTAACCGTCCTATTGGGAAGATAGGGCGGTTTTCTTTTTAGGAAAATATTGCAATTATATATGAATTATGGTAAGATATATACATAGAAATTAAAAAAGGAGAAATTTATTATGACTGACATTCATTATTATTCCTACAGAAATTTTCTTATTGATAGATTTAAAACTAATGAAGAGAGGTATGATTTTGTTAAGTCCTCTTTGTTAGGTTCTGCTTTAGATGAGTTTAGGTACGCTTGTAACTTCCTGACAATGTTTGATGAGAATACAAGCGGAGGTTTATTCCAGGAAGATACATATGGGGTATCAGACTTGAAGAGGATAGCCAACGAGAGGATAGAAGGTATATTAGGACCTGTAAATTATGAACTTACTGGGATACTTCAAAAGTATGGTTATCCAGACAGTTTTGAGAATATGTATAAACTTTTCTCATTTAAATATACTGCAGTGGATGAAACTGTTCCAAAAGATATAAAAAGATTGGTTATTTGTTTATTTACTGCATTAGTTATTTACAATGGCATACAAAAGGGTACAATTGATTCAGTGGAAGATTACGGAAGAGCCGTACAGAATGTAGAAGATATAATTTATAACTTCCACGAGAAAATAAGTAAGATAAAAAGTATGGGTACTTTCCTTGAAAACCTTTGGTTTAGGGATTATAAAAAGGCTTATGAATATGCTATGTTTACACTGAGTGTTATTAAAGGGTATCAGGGAACGGAATAAATTATGTGTTTTGATTATATTGTAAAACATTGCATTTTGTGTTAAAATATAAACATATAATATAGGAGGTATAAGATATGAGCAATAATTGGTTTGCTGATAAAATGTCAGAAGAGGTATCTTTTGAAGAAATCCAGGAAAAAGCTGACAGAGGCGATTTTCATCAGTGGAACTTTGAACCTTTTGATTTTCAGGAGAATGGGTATGAAGATGTACTTGATGAGATTAAGAAGTACACTGCTGTAGATTACCTTAAGCTTGACGAGGAAAGAAAGAAAGCTGAATGTGATGGAAATTCCGAAAAGGCAAGAGAGTACAAGGCTAAGATGGATAAAATGGTAGACGATGTACTTGTAATTTACAGACAGAAGAACATATTCCCCATTCAGTATTTTTCAGATTTCGGTATCATTGATGAGATTGAGAAATGCGTAGCATATAAAGCCTTTTGGAATGGAAATGTAGTAAGTTGTGGAGCAGGAGTGGGTACTACTCTCTGTAATTATCTTTTCCCTAATCTGTTCGACACCCCATCCCAGCACGATTTGGATAAAACAAATGCTCGTTCTCTTTTTGAGAAATTCAACAATGATGACTTTCTCCGTAGAGCTATCAAGTTTTGTTTCAGTTACAAGAATGGTTGCCCAGTACCTACATCAGTTATGGGTGGTTTAAGACTTGTGGGTAGTGCACCTACAAACTTTAGACCTATGAATGCTAAGGCGGTTTATGAGCGTTTTTGTGAGCCAGGTGGTGTTATTTTTGATAGTTCTTGTGGCTTTGGTGGAAGAATGCTTGGCTGTCTGAGTAGTGAGAATAATTACAGATATGTAGGTTGTGACCCTAATACTGAGACTATGTATCATCTTCATCAGCTTGCTGATTATATTGAGCAGGTCACAGGAAGAGAAGATAGTTATGAGTTACATTGCTGTGGTTCAGAGGTATTTAAAGGACCTGCAGAAAGTATTGACTTTGCTTTTTCAAGTCCACCATATTTTGACCTCGAGGTATACAGTGATGAACCTACCCAGTGTTACAACAAGTTCCCTAAACTCGAAGATTGGCTTGAAGGCTTCGTAAGGGGTACTATTAGAAATATAGTACATATGCTGAAGAAGGGTAAATATTATGCCATCAATATTGCAGATTTCAATACAGGTGGTAGTATGGTAGCCTATGTAGATGAGTGGATTCGTATTTCAGCAGAAGAAGGAGCACCTTTGTTTGATACCGTATATCTTGGTGTAACTGCAAGAGCAGGTAGCAAAGAACAGGCAGCTGGAGAACTTAAGAAAGAAAATATTCTTATCTTTAAGAAAGTGTAATAAGGTGGTAATTATGAAAAAGGTACTTGCAGTATTTGTTTCATTGGTTTGTTTTATGGTAGTGTTGGTAGGATGCCAACAGCTTTCAGAGGAAGACTTTTATACTAAAACAGGAGATGCAGGTATGGCTACTTCTGATATGGCAGTCTCAGGAGAAACCTCAGAATTGGGTATTGTAAAATATGGTACAGCCTCAAAAGATAATGCATACTCTATAGAGTATTTTGAGTTTTCTAATGGCAGTAAGGCTGAATCTTATTATAACAATATTGTAAAAAAGTATAATGAGTTGTTTGATAAAAAAGATAGTAACGATGTCTTTGTTAAAGACCACAACGAGTATACTCTTGATACTGATATGTTTTATATGAAGGTTTACAGGAAAGATATTAAATTGGTGGTGCTTTCTGTAAGGGATTTATCTTATAAAAACACTGCTTTGAAAGTATTTAACGATGTTGTTGCGAAGTAAGTAATATTGTGTTAAATATATTAAATGAATATTATAACCCCCTGTATTTATAGAGGGTTATTTTCATATTATAGAATGTTTTAATAACTGTATATAGGAGGTATTGTTTATGGGTAATACAATAGTAAAAATTAGTAAGTATGATTACAATAATAAATACAAAGATGTACCAGAATTAGGTAGCTTAAACTCAAGAGAAGATGTAGCTACTTTTTTAGATACCTTTGAAGAATCAGGATTAAAGGGTTACAATATTGAAAAGGTATTGACAAAAAACTCAAGGTATATCTTTGTGTATAGTGAAGGGGTAACTGGTTGGGATTTCTTTAAAGAGATTAATAAGCTATCTACTATTGATATTGATATAACCCCTCAGAATATAAAACTTTTGTTTGACAAAACAAAATCAAGAGGGTATTACACAGAAGAAGATTATACCCCAGCCATTAATACAAGCGATATGTCTATGAGTGTAGATGAGGATGCTCCTACAGGTTTTATGGGGGATGATTCACCCGTAATGGACAATGTTGATAGAAGATTACTCCATGTAAGAAGAGGTGTAAGATTACCTATAAATGATACTCACGGTGTCATCATAGGTAGAAGTACCTCTCAATCAGAGTACACAGTAAATAATACAAAGGTTTCTCGCAAGCACGCTCAAGTGTATAAAGAAGGTAATAAATGTATGGTACATGATTTTGATTCTGCTAATGGTACTTTTATTGATGGTTTAAGAGTTAGGTCTGACTTGGATAGAGAGTTACTTGTAGGTAGTTCTTTAATGTTAGCGGATGAAGAGTTTAAACTTGTGTAATCAAAGGTAGGTATTATATGAGAATAGATTCTTTATCTGATGTAGGTATAAAAAGAAAAGAGAACCAGGATAATTTTTGGTCATCAGTACTTTTGGTAGACGGCAAAGAAGCAGGGGTAATTTGTATTTGTGATGGTATGGGCGGTTTAGATAATGGTAAACTGGCAAGTAAATTAGTAGTAGAAGGGGTAAGAGATTCGATACTTAGCAAGTTTGACTTCAATGATTTATCTAATGTTTTAAAGTCTGTTAATGATAATATAAGGTCATTATATGGTGAAGATAGATCTAAGGCTATGGGTACAACTTGTACAGTGTTAGTTTGTTATGATAATAAATACAAGATAATACATATTGGTGACTCTCGAGCTTATAAAATATCTAATGGTACTTGCACCTTACTTACAGAAGACCATTCTGCTGTAAAGCAGTTTAACATATCTAAGAAAGATAATCCTGTGTTGTGGAACAAGTATAAGAGTAAATTAACAAGATGTATAGGGGTAGAGTCAAATATTAAACCTTATATATCTGAGGGTACTTATACTCTGGGAGATGTATTTGTACTTTGTTCTGATGGCTGTTGGCATTATTTTGAAGATTTTAATCTGAATAAGGGTACTGTAAATGACTTAAGTTCTTTGGTTAGAAGTTGTATATCCAATGGTGAAACCGACAATATAACAGTTAGTGTTTTATACATTTAAGAATTTTTAAAATTCTTAAGATATAGTAAAAATAGAGAGTTATGAATTATCTTTTATGTATTAAAATATTATGAGATATGTACTCAATTTTTCGTTAATATTTGCCTATTTTTTATGGTTGAGTTCTTGTTAAGCTTTAATTTTGTAAATAGTGTAATGAAAGGAGTTGGAGTCTGATGGCGAATAGAAGGGAACATTTAAATAATGGTGACCTTGTATTAAATGGTAGATATGAAATACTTAAATGTATTCATTCTAAAGGAATGGCTAATGTTTATCTTGTAAGAGATACTCAATTGGGTAAACAGTGGTGCTTAAAAGAGATTAGATTATCTCAAGCAGGTAGGGAAAATATTGAGTATATAAGCCTTATGCAGGAGGCAAATATACTGCGTTCCTTAAATAATGAGAAGATACCAAGAATTACTACAATTGATAATGATGGTGATTCATTGTTTGTGGTAATGGATTTCTTAGATGGTGTTACCCTTAAAGACTTTGTCCAGGAAAAGGGTAGAATACCTGAAGAGTTAGCAGTTAAATGGATGATACAGATAGTACAAGCAGTAGGGTATCTGCATAGTGAGAGGTCAAATAAGAAACCTATATTTTACAGGGATATGAAACCTGATAATTTAATGATTAGGTCAAATGGTGTAATAAATATATTTGATTTCGGTATCAGTGTTAGAATAGAGAGACCAAATCAACTTCCAGAATACACTCTGGGTACTCCAGGATATGTTGCTCCTGAGCAGAAAAAGAAAAACTTACCTATGGATTTAAGGTCAGATATCTATTCGATGGGAAGAACTTTTTATTTTATGCTGACAGGGGTAGACCCAAGGGG
>UMKG01022552.1_pt1 | contig 87877 bp, 100 predicted proteins | sample 1966261 | NCBI WGS metagenome assembly UMKG01 (sample SAMEA4836169, study PRJEB28245) | human gut metagenome | biome: gut microbiome; material: fecal sample | place: Denmark | collected 2008 | reverse complement strand
ACTCCCTTAGCAGGGGAGCCCCTTCGGCCTCTTGGGTACTTCTGCACATTGCCGCTGAAATATAATAGCATAGCCCACCGGCGATGTCAAGAAGTTTATTTATGAGAAAATGTTCAGAAAATTGCTTTGCGCAGTGCGCCGAGTTTTTCGGCGATGACGGCAAACTGCGCCGGGGTTACGGCCTGCGCCGCGTCGCATTTTGACTGCGCCGGATCGTCATGAACTTCTATCATCAGCCCGTCCGCTCCGGCGGCCGCTGCGGCGAGCGCCATGGGTTCAACAAATTTTGCGTGCCCCGTCGCGTGACTCGGATCGACGATGACCGGCAGCCGGCTCAGATCCTTTATCACAGCTACTGCCGACAGATCAAGCGTGTTTCGCGTTGCGGTTTCAAATGTGCGTATGCCGCGTTCACACAGCACAACCTGTTCGTTTCCACCGCTCATTATGTACTCTGCCGAGGTCAGAAGCTCCTTGACCGTGTTTGCCCATCCGCGCTTTAAAAGCACCGGTTTGTCAAGCTTTCCGAGCGCCTTTAAAAGTTCGAAGTTCTGCATATTGCGTGCGCCGACCTGGATCATGTCAACATAATCAAACAGCGGAAGCTGCTCCTTATCGGTTATCTCGCTGACTGTCGGCATGCCGCATTTTCGCCCGGCCTCGATAAGCGGCGGAAGACCGTCGGCACGCATGCCCTGAAAACTGTAAGGCGAAGTGCGCGGCTTGAATGCGCCGCCGCGCAGAAGCTGTGCTCCGGCGGACTTTATCTCTCGGGCTATGTCGATTATCTGCTGAGTGCTCTCGACCGAGCAGGGGCCTGCTATCATCGTAAACGTGCCGCCGCCAATCTTAACGCCGCCGACATCAACTACGCTGCTGTCATTCGGCGCCTTGTGCCCGGCAAGCTTATATGGCTGCGTGATTGCTCTTACATATTCGACGATCTCCATATCCTCGATATATGCCGCATCGAGCCTGTCGGCCTCGCCGATAACGACGAGCACGGCCTGATTTTCTCCGCGCGTTGTCTGCACTTCAAGACCGTGGCAGCGTATCCAACAACGAAGCTCCTCGGCCTGCTCGGGGGATGCGTCCGGCTTCAATACTATTATCATGGCGTAAACCTCCGAATTTCTTAGTTTTAGACACAGTATACAGCATATCGGGAAGTTTTTCAATTTCTACTTGACAATGTGCGTCAATCTGCTATAATTCATACGAAAACTGAACACCTTATCAAGAGTGGTGGAGGGAACGGCCCTGTGAAGCCCGGCAACCTGCGAAGGCAAGGTGCCAAATCCGGCGGTGATTATCGAAAGATGAGGCTTATGACCAAACTTGTTGCTCCGTCGGCCAGACGGAGTTTTTTAATTGCCTGATGCGTGTTCGGAAATACTGTTTTCGGAGGAAAAAGAAATGAGCAAAAGACTGTTTACATCTGAATCTGTAACCGAGGGACATCCCGATAAGATCTGCGACCAGATATCGGACGCAATCCTCGACGCAATCCTCGAGAAGGACCCCAACGGCCGCGTTGCATGCGAGACGACCGTCTCCACCGGCCTTGTCCACATCATGGGCGAGATAAGCACCGAGTGCTACATTGACATTGCAAAGATCGCGCGCGACGTTATCCGTGATATCGGCTACGACAGAGCAAAGTACGGCTTTGACTGCGACACCTGCGGCATAATCACAAACATCGACGAGCAGTCTGCTGATATCGCCCTCGGCGTTGACAAATCGCTCGAGGCCAAGGAGAGCGGCGATGCCGAACTTGACAACGGCGCAGGCGACCAGGGCATGATGTTCGGCTACGCCTGCCGCGAGACCGAGGAGCTTATGCCCCTGGCAATAAGCCTTTCTCACAAGATCGCAAAGCGCCTAACAGCTGTCAGAAAATCCGGCCTTGTCGATTATCTGCGTCCCGACGGCAAAACTCAGGTCACCGTGGAGTACGACGATGCAGGCAAGCCCGTGCGCGTTGACACCGTTGTTCTCTCTACTCAGCATTCTCCCGACGTAAGCCTTGAGCAGATCAGAAACGATATGGTCGAGCTTGTTATAAAGCCCAGCGTTCCTGCCGAGCTTATAGACGAGAGCACCAAGTATTATGTAAACCCGACCGGCCGCTTTGTCATCGGCGGACCTCAGGGCGACTCCGGCCTTACCGGCAGAAAGATCATCGTTGACACCTACGGCGGCAGCGCACCTCACGGCGGCGGTGCATTCTCCGGCAAGGATCCCACCAAGGTCGACCGCAGTGCAGCATACGCATCTCGCTATGTTGCAAAGAACATCGTCGCGGCCGGTCTTGCCGACAAGTGCCTTGTTCAGCTTGCATACGCCATCGGCATAGCTCGCCCCGTATCCGTCATGGTTGATACCTACGGAACCGGCAAGGTCTCCGACGAGAAGCTTGCTCAGGCCGTCAATAAGGTCTTTGACCTGCGCCCGACCGCGATCATCCGCGACCTCGAGCTTACAAAGCCCATTTATAGAAAGCTTGCAGCTTACGGTCACATGGGCCGCACCGATCTCGGCGTGCGCTGGGAGGATACCGACAGAGTTGACGCTCTGCTTGAGGCCGTGAAGTAATGCACGTCCCGACCTGCGAAAGCAGCCTTCTTGATATCGTAAGCTTTGACGATGCTCTTGCATCGTCCGGCGGCAGGGGGGACTATGATGCCGAAAAGTGGCTGTATGTTCCCGATTACTATACCGATTACCGATATATTCTCGGAACTCGCGGAAGCGATCCGCTCATCTGCATCGGCATAAACCCATCGACTGCCGCGCCCGATGATCTTGACAACACGCTAAAAAGCGTGTCGCGCATTGCCGCCGGAAACGGCTACGACAGCTGGATAATGTTCAATGTCTATGCCCAGAGGGCGACAGACCCCGACGATATGGATCTGACGCTCAACGAAACGCTGCACCGCGAGAATATGCGCGCGTTTGAATACATATTAAAAAATGTAGGCGAGGGCGTGTCGCCGTCGGTATGGGCGGCATGGGGCACGATAATAGAAAAGCGCCCGTATCTGAAAGACTGCGTTCTCGACATGGTATCTCTCGGCCGAAAGTACGGCGCAAAGTGGTACAGTGCCGGTAAGCGCTCGGTCAAGGGGCATCCGCACCATCCGCTGTATCTGCGCAAGGACGCGCCGACCGAGGAATTTGACATAGTCGCTTATCTGGAAAACTGCCTGTGAGGTGAGGGTATGAAACCGAAATTCAAGCTTGCCGTTGTGCAGATACGCACGGAAACGGATAAGGGAAAGACGTTTGACAAAGCGGAAAGAATGATCGGCGAGGCCGCAAATAACGGCGCGGAGCTTGTCGTTCTGCCGGAAATGTGGAACTGCCCGTATTCTAAAAAGTATTTCCATGCCTTCGCCGACAGCGAAAACGGCGAGAGCAGGGAAGCCATGTCGCGCTGGGCGAGGGAAAACGGAGTTATACTTGTCGGCGGCTCTGTGCCGGAAAAGTGCGGCGATAAGCTTTATAACACCTGCTTTGTGTTTGACGAAAACGGAGAGCAGATCGCGCGCCACAGGAAAGTGCATCTGTTTGACGTCGATATCGAGGGCGGAGTGCGCTTTAAAGAGTCCAACAGCTTTGCACCCGGCAAGGATATCACGGTGTTCGATACAAAATTCGGCAGAATGGGCGTTGAGATCTGCTTTGATATCCGTTTCCCGGAGCTTGCACGAGCCATGGCCAAAAGGGGAGCCGAGGTCATTTTGTGCCCTGCGCAGTTTAATATGACAACAGGCCCGAGACACTGGGAGCTGAGCGTCCGCGCAAGAGCTATGGATAATGAGCTGTTCTTCGTCGGAGCCTCGGCTGCGAGATACGAGGGCTTTGATTACGAATGCTGGGGACACTCAACGGTAGCCGATCCATTTGGTATGCTCAAAGCCTCCTGCGACGAAAAAGAGCAGATACTTTATTGCGATATCGATCTTAACGAGGTCGATTCCGTCCGCCGCCAGCTTCCGACCTTCCTGCATCTGCGCGAAGATGTATACAATGTAGCTAAATGATCATAAAATCCGGGGCGAAATGCCTCGGATTTTGTTATATTGACCGAAATGCAAAAAAGGTGTTGCAAAATTGTGAATGAGCAAGTATAATCGCATAGAAAAGATTTTTAAGACGGTTCAGAGAAGCCGGCAAAATCGCAGATATAGTGTGTCTCTCCGCGCGGAGGGTCATGTTCTTGTGCGTCTTGTCGGTTTGTCGGCAGGGCGATTTTCTTTTGTTTGGAGTGATAACGTGAAGCTCAAGGCAAGACTTATGGATGAAGCGGCAATGAGCCGCGCACTTATGAGAATATCCCATGAGATAACCGAAAAGAACAAGGGCGTCGAGGATGTCGTTCTGATCGGTATCCGCAGAAGGGGAGTACCCATATCCGAGCGCATACGCGATAACATAAAGAAAATCGAGGATGCGACAGTTCCCTGCGGCAGCGTGGATATAAGGTTTTATCGCGACGATCTCACGCACGAGAGCGATCAGCCGGTCATAACAAAGGCCGACATCGGCGCGGATGTAAACGACAAAAACGTTGTTCTCGTTGACGATGTGCTGTACACAGGCCGCACGGCGCGCGCCGCCATCGAGGCTGTGTTCACCGCAGGCCGCCCGCGCAGCATTCAGTTTGCCGTCCTTGTCGATCGCGGCCACCGCGAGCTTCCCATAAGAGCCGATTATGTCGGCAAAAACGTTCCGACCTCACGCGCAGAGCTTATAGAGGTTCGCCTGCCGGAGTTTGACGGCGAAACGGGCGTTTATCTTATGGAGATCGAATAATCAGTCAGCAAATACCCTTAATATAAATCAAACTACACAAAGAGAGGTACAATCACTAATGAACGAAAAAACCGTGATTAATGGACCCGTGTACGACGCACGCACCCTTGGCACTCCCAAAATGCTGATTCTCGGACTTCAGCACATGTTCGCAATGTTCGGAGCGACCGTTCTCGTTCCTATCCTGACCGGCATCGATATCGCAACGACCCTGCTGTTTGCAGGCCTCGGCACTCTGCTGTTCCACCTGCTCACCAAGCGCAAGGTCCCCGCATTCCTCGGCTCTTCCTTCGCCTTCATCGGCGGCTACAACGCCATCACCGGCTTTGATTCCTCCAGCGGAGTTCCCGTCAACAGCGACCTGCTCGTTTATGCCTGCTTCGGCGTTGCCTGCGCAGGACTTATGTATGTCATCCTGTCGGCGCTGTTCAAGGCATTCGGCGTAAAAAAGGTCATGAAGTTCTTCCCCCCGATAGTCACAGGCCCCATCATCATCTGCATCGGTCTGATCCTGTCCTCCTCGGCTATCAACAACTGCAATGCAAACTGGCTCGTAGCGGTAGCTGCGATCGTTATCGTTATCTGCTTCAACATTTGGGGCAAGGGCATGACCAAGATCATCCCCATCCTCCTCGGAGTTATCGGCTCTTACATCATCTCCATGATCGTTGATCCCGCCTCCCGCGTAGCTGTCGCGGAAAAGGTCGCAGCCGCCAAGTGGGTCGGCCTGCCCATCGTATGGGAAAACAGCGTGTTCCACCTCTTCAGCATGGATGTTGACACCGGCATGCTCCTGAGCGCACTGTTCACCATCGTTCCTCTGTCCCTGGCGACCATGGTCGAGCACATCGGCGATGTTTGCGCGATATCCTCCACCGTCGGCAAGAACTTTGTTGCTGACCCCGGACTGCACCGCACTCTCCTCGGCGACGGCCTTGCGACCACTCTCGCGGCACTCTTCGGCGCACCCGCAAACACTACCTACGGCGAGAACACCGGCGTCCTCGCTCTCAGCAAGGTCTATGATCCCCGCGTTATCCGCATCGCGGCATGCTTTGCGATAATCTTCTCCTTCTGCCCGAAGTTCGCGGCCCTCATAACAGCAATGCCCACCGCGACCATCGGCGGCATCTCCCTGATCCTCTACGGTATGATCTCCGCAGTCGGCGTCCGCAACGTCGTTGAGAACAAGGTTGACTTCACCAACAGCCGCAACGTTATCGTCGCAGCACTCATCCTCGTACTCGCGATCGGCATCAACTACTCCGTCGGCAGCATCCAGATCGGCATCGTATCCCTCTCCGGCCTCGCAGTAGCATCCCTCGTCGGCATCGCAGTAAACGCGATCCTGCCCGGCAAGGACTACGAGTTCGGCGTTGACGAGCAGGGCGACACCTCCGTTAACTTCATCGTACGATAAAAAATGATACTAAACAGGCGGTCAAAAATTGACCGCCTGTTTTTCTTAAAAATATGTCGATTAGGTATTGACAAATTCCGATTTTACGGTATAATAGCTACTGCGCTTAGCGGATTTGTGTAATGGTAGCACACCGGACTCTGACTCCGTTTGTGAGGGTTCGAATCCTTCATCCGCTGCCAAATAAGTTGCCTGATTTGTCTACCAGATAAATCAGGCAATTTTCTTGCTTTTAGGGCAAAAATAGCCCGAAATACTGTAAAATCAACGAAAACCGGCTTCGGAATGGCGATCACAGCCAGACCGAGGCCGGTTTTTTGCGTTTCCGGGACAAAAATCCCGCGTATTATTTTACTCAAATTAACTGAGCAAAGTCATAGGAAAAAAGGAGCGGAGGGTGGATTTGAACCTTGAAGTCCCGGATACAGGCAGAAAAATCGAGAAACGGCGCAAGTTTGGCGTGGTTAATTGTTGAAAAATAGGAAAACCTGTAGTATAATTTTATCTGTATAACTATCGTTTACGGAGGCCAGCCATGGCGGAGGAAAACTTACTGAAAATTAAGCTCCTGAAGATCATGGAGATTTTGCGTCAAGAGACGGACGAAGACCACCCGATGACCAAGGTGGAGCTCGCCTCTCGGCTGGTCGCTATGAATATATCCTGTAGTCCCCGGTCGCTGATTCGAGACATCAAGCTCCTGAACGAGCAAGGCTATGAGATCATGGAACGGCTGATGGGCCACGAAAAAGGATATTTCGTGTGCGACCGGAGCTTCAGCGTCCCGGAACTGAAAATCCTGATTGACGCTGTGCAGGCGGCCAGCTTTGTGACCGAAAAGAAGACCGGCGAGCTGGTGGACAAGATCGCTGCCTTGGGCGGCAGCCACAGGGCAGGCATACTCAAGGGTAACATCGTAAAGTTCAACACCCGCAAGCACCGGAACGAAACCGTGTACTACACGGTCGGTTTCATTGAGGATGCGATCCAGAAGAACAAAAAGATCATCTTCAAGTATTTTGATCTGGACGAAAACGGACAGAAGGATTACCGGCGAGACGGTCACCACTATGTCGTGGAGCCGGTGGCACTGGTTTTCAACGAAGACAACTACTACCTGATCGTGTACAGCGAGAAGCACGACGGAACCGCAAACTATCGCGTAGATAGAATTGACGGCGTGGAAATACTTGACGATCCCATATCGGAAAAGGCCCGCTCCCTCCGCAGAAAAGTCGCCCGGTACACCGAGGAAGCCTTCAAAATGTTTAACGGCCAGCCGGAGACCGTTACCCTCCGTTTTTCTGACAAGCTGATTGGGCCCGTGCTGGACAAGTTCGGAGAAGTCACGAAGATGACCCGCGTGGACGATCACACCATAGAGGCCACCGTGCAGGTGCGGATCGCGCCAACATTCTGGGGCTGGCTGTTCCAGTTTGGTAAGCAGATGAGTATCGTCTCACCTCTTGAAATCAAAGATCAATACAAGCAACAGCTTCGAGAGCTGACTGATATGGAGGAATACATATGATAACAGGTGTGATCAAAACTAAAATAGATAAGATTTGGACGGACATCTGGGCAGGAGGCATCGCAAATCCGCTGACCGTTATTGAGCAGCTTACATACCTCATGTTCATCCGATCTCTCGATGAAAAGGAACTGGAGACCGAAGAATTTGAGACGATGACCGGCGAGAAGTTGGAAAAGATTTTCCCACAGTCTCCGGCAGGTCAGTCTATGCGCTGGAGCAAATTCAAAAACAATGATCCCCGGCAGATCTTCGATGTGATCTCGCAGCGCGTATTCCCCGCGATCAAGAGCATGAAATACGGCAGGCTCCCCGACTTCAACGCGCAGGGCGAGATGATCGAGATCGAGGACGATCCCACGAAAGCTGACGCAGGCAACACTGCCTTTGCACGCTATATGGGAAACGCCATGTTTCTTATCCCCACGCCGCAGCTCCTGCAGAAGATCATCACCGGTCTGGACGACCTTTACGAGCATGACATTTCAGAGCTGGATATGCAGGGCGATCTGTACGAATATATGCTGGGTAAGCTGGCATCCGCCGGTCAGAACGGTCAGTTCCGCACACCGAAGCACATTCGTGAAATGATGGTAGAGCTGCTCCGCCCCACACCGGACGACGTGATCTGCGATCCCGCCTGCGGCACAGCGGGCTTCCTCGTCTCCGCATCGGAGTACATCCGTCGGCATTATGAGGATACGATGACCTCTGAGCAGTGGGAGCATTTCGCAGGCCCCGCCTTTACCGGATTTGATACCGATTTTACGATGCTGCGCATTTCCGCGATGAACCTCATGCTGCATTCGATCAGCACACCGGAGATCGACTATAAGGACAGCGTTTCCAAGCAGAACCAGATCAGCGAGCAGTTTACCATGTGCCTTGCCAATCCCCCGTTCAAGGGGACAATTGATGCGGAGAGCATTAATGATAACCTGAAGGCTGTTACAAACACGAAAAAGACCGAGCTGCTTTTCGTTGCCCTGTTTCTGAGAATGCTGAAGAAAGGCGGGCAGTGCGCCTGCATCGTGCCCGACGGCGTTCTGTTCGGCTCATCGTCCGCACATAAGGCCGTCCGCAAGGAGCTGGTCGAAAACCACCAACTTCGCGCTGTGATCTCCATGCCATCTGGCGTCTTCAAACCCTATGCCGGAGTTTCCACCGCTGTGCTGGTATTTACCAAGACCGGCGCTGGCGGCACCGATCAAGTGTGGTTTTACGATATGAAGGCAGACGGCTTCAGCCTCGATGATAAGCGCTCGGAGATCGCAGATAACGACATTCCTGACATCATTGCACGCTTTCATAATCCGGAGGCCGAGAAGGAGCGCAAGCGCACCGATCAGTCGTTCTTCGTACCAAAGGCGGAAATCGTAGGAAACGACTATGACCTGAGTATCAATAAGTATAAGCAGACAGAATATATCGCGGTAGAATACCCCAGCACAGAGGAAATTATGGCCGAGTTGGATGAGCTGGAAATGCAGATCGGCGGGGAAATGGAAGCTCTGCGCAATTTGCTGGGACTATAAATTCGGATTTGTGGGGATGTTTTATGGAGTATAGATTAGAAGAATTGTTTGACCTCCAAATGGGAAAGACTCCGTCAAGGAATAATTCTGAATACTGGGGAACAAACGATAACAAATGGATTTCGATTGCCGACCTTTCGAGGTGTGGCAAGTATATCTATGATACAAAAGAATGCCTCTCTGACGAGGCCGTTGCGGAGAGCGGAATTAGTCAAATACCCGCAAATACGGTAGTTATGAGCTTCAAGCTCTCCATAGGAAAAACAGCAATCACACCTGAACCGATGTATTCAAACGAGGCAATTATGTCGTTCCGTGATAAGCACACGGCTGAGTTGCTGCCAGAATATATTTATTATCTGCTGCTCGCTCACGATTGGGATGAAGGCACAAATAAGGCAGTAATGGGAAAAACTCTCAATAAAGCCACATTATCGAAAGTTAGAGTAAATATTCATTCCATTGAAAAGCAAACTGAAATTGTGGAAGTGCTCAACAAAGCGAGTGCCATTATCGAAGCACGTCAGCAGGAACTCCAAAAACTGGACGAACTCATCAAAGCCCGATTTGTCGAGATGTTTGGAGACCCCAAAACAAACCCCAAGAATTATCCTGTGTGTCAGCTTTCCGAACATATTGATTTCTTAACATCAGGCTCCCGTGGCTGGGCGCAATACTGTACGGATGATGGTACTGAATGGTTCATTACGATTAAAAACGTCAAGGATTGCCATATTTCAGTAGATAATATGCAGCCTGTCAATGCACCAGATAATGCCGAAGCAAAGCGGACGAAGGTGCAGGAAGGTGATTTACTGATTAGCATTACAGCAGATTTGGGGCGAACTGGTGTTGTTACAAAAGAAATTGCAGACCATGGGGCATATATCAATCAGCATTTAATATGTATTCGCTTAAATAAAGATGTGCTGAATCCACTGTATGTTGCATTTTTCATGGAAAGCCCCGCAGGAAAAGAGCAGTTTGAATCTAAAAATCAGAGTGCCGTAAAAGCAGGATTGAATTTCAATTCTATCAATTCACTGCGGCTTGTTGTTCCACCTATGAATGAGCAAATTGCATTCGTAGAATTTGTCAAACAAGTCGACAAATCAAAAGTTGTCGTGCAGAAGGCGCTCGATGAGGCGCAGATGCTGTTTGATAGTCTGATGCAAGAATATTTTGGGTGATTGAAATGATCGGTAAGCTGCTGACAGAAACACAGAAAGCTCAAATTGTTGAGATAATAAAAGATCGGAGCACCCGTTTTCGGTCGTTTGAAAGACAATATGAGACCTTATTCTACGAGCCTTATACGCAGATGAGACATAAGCATTCCGCTACATCTGCTGTTATTTCAGGATTTGCACCCGGAAAATTTCAAATCGATGGTATCACTTCTACTGATCTGAACTACGGACTAAATGACAAACTAGTTCAGCCAGAATTGCGCTGCGAAAAAGGCATATTTCATATATATAGTGATGGTTCCGACTTGAAAGGCAAAAAAATACTGGAGCGGTGTAAAGAACTGAACGATGACATAACGACTCCACCGCTATTCTTTCTCATTATCGTGTCTATAGATAAGAAAGGCAATCTCAACAAAATTGATATTTGGTTGCCAAACAAAGATGCTGAAATTGTTGACAAAGCAACCATTTATGAGAAACAAAAATTAATTGCGATTTCTGCATAATGAAGTGGTTGAAGGGATGATGGTATATCAACAAGAAAGAGGTATACCACAATGGAAGAAAAACTTGTAAACATCCTCAACGAAATGGCTGAGTACCTGAGTATCGCACAGATGAAGAAGCTGCAGGAGGTGCTCCTCAAAAATCTGTCGGGCAAAGAGCCGGACAGAGCTGAAATTGACAATTATGAATACCTGAGGCTTTTCCTCGACGCGAAAGGGATTGAGGGCTGTTCGGATCGCACATTGGGCTATTACCGAGTGACCATCGAGAAGCTGCTTGCCAGCATAGACATATCCGTCCGAAGGATCACAACGGAGGAAATCCGTAAATACTTATCTGATTATCAGCAGATCAATGGCTGCAGCAAAGTGACAATTGATAATGTTCGCAGAAATATCAGCAGCTTTTTTACATGGCTGGAAGAGGAAGATTATATCCTAAAAAGCCCCATGCGCAGGATCCACAAGATCAAGACAAAGCAGCAGGTCAAGGAAACCATTTCGGATGAAGCAATAGTGCGGCTGCGCGACAGCTGTGCCTGTCTGCGTGATCTTGCAATGATCGATCTGCTCTACTCCACCGGCATTCGTGTAGGAGAGCTCGTGAATCTGAACATTGCCGATATAAATTTTGAAGCGCGGGAGTGCGTGGTCTTCGGAAAAGGCGATAAGGAACGTCGGGTATATTTTGACGCAAAAGCGAAAATCCATCTGAAAGAATACTTGGATAGCCGATCTGACGATAATCCCGCCCTGTTTGTTACCCTTGATGCCCCGCACACCCGTTTGAAAATCAGCGGCGTGGAAATCCGTTTGCGAGAGCTCGGACGGAGCCTTTCACTGAACCGGATACATCCGCATAAATTCAGAAGGACGATGGCAACGCGAGCTATTGACAAAGGAATGCCCATCGAGCAGGTACAAAAGATCCTCGGCCATTCGCAGATCGATACTACCATGCAGTATGCCATCGTTAATCAGAACAACGTAAAATCATCCCACCAGAAGTATATCGCCTGATACAACTTCGGATTTGTAGGGATGAATGATGGAACAAAAAAGATTAGGCGATATAGCCACATACATAAATGGTTTTGCCTTTAAGCCTGAGGATAGAGGTACGGAAGGTTTGCCGATTATCCGTATTCAAGACCTGACGGGTAATTCCTACGATTTGGGTTTTTACGATGGTGATTATCCAGAACGAATTGAGATTAACGATGGAGATGTGTTGATTTCTTGGTCGGCAAGTCTCGGTGTGTATATTTGGAATAGAGGAAAAGCTTTATTAAATCAGCACATTTTTAAGGTCGCCTTTGATAAGTGTGAAGTCAATAAGCAATTTTTTGTTTATGCTGTGCAGCACAAGTTGAAGGAAATGGAATCAAAGACTCACGGTGCGACTATGAAGCATATCGTGAAGAAGGATTTTGATAATACAACAATTCCATTCCCGTCGTTAGAAAAGCAAGCTGAAATTGCAGATGTGCTTGATAGAGTGTCCTCAATTATTGCTGCTCGCCAGCACGAACTTCAAAAGTTAGATGAACTCATCAAAGCCCGATTTGTCGAGGTCTTTGGTGATCCTGCAACCAATCCGATGGGATGGGACGAAACAACCATAGGAGAGGAATGTTTTTATATAAAAGATGGCCCACATAAATCATTGCCAGATATCGGAAAAGAAAATGGTGGGCATCCATTTATCTCAGTCAGAAACATCGTAAATGGATATATAGATTTTTCTACAGCAAGATACATTTCAGATGAAGATTATGCTGATGCAATAAAGAAATGCCATCCTGAAAAGGGCGATATGCTTTATAGCAAAGGCGGAACTACCGGAATTGCTAAGCTGATAGACATAGATGAAGAGTTTGCAAATTGGGTTCACGTTGCTGTTCTTAAATTTGATAAATCGAAGTTAAATGGTATCTTCTTTGAAAATATGCTAAACGGAGCATATTGTTATGACCAGTCACAAAGATTAACAAAAGGAATTGCAAATAGAGATTTGGTATTAAGCGCGATGGCGCAGATAAAAATGTACCGCCCGCCAATGGAACTACAAGAACAGTTTGCAGACTTTGTCAAACAAGTAGACAAATCAAAAGTTGTATGTGTCATGGCTTTACAGGCCATTCTAGAATAACGGTTATCTATATACAGGAGTGGATGACATGTCGAACTTTGAATTCCTAAAAGAGAAAACCGAATATGCCTTGTTTGCTTCCGCAGCAATCGAAGCAGAGCGTGTATACGTTTCCGCGCCTGCCATGTGTGCTGTCGGCAGTAGAAAAGCGCTGGAGCTTGCGGTGAAATGGGTTTATTCTGCCGACACCACAATGCAGATGCCATACAAGGACAACCTGCAGGCGCTCATCCACGAGCCCACCTTCCGTTTTGCCGTAGACTATAACACATGGGGCAAGTTGCCGTTTATCGTTAAACTGGGCAACATGGCAGTACACACAGAACGAAGCGTACAGGCCAGCGATGCCCTTGCAGCGCTGCAGGGACTGTTTGAGTTCATCCAGTGGTTGGATTATTGTTACGGCACCGACTATGAAGAACGGCAGTTCGAGGAAGCAAAGATACCGACGGAGCGTGTTGTTGTTGACACGAAAAAGATTAAAGAACAGGAAAGCCTCCTCGGTGAAAAGGACGCGGAGATCGAAGCGCTGCGCAAGAAGATCGAGCAGATGGCCGATCAGATCACCGCTTCCAAAGATCAGCACCAGCAGGATCGCACTTTCGTCGCGGCAGACCTTTCGGAGTTCAAGACCCGCAAAATCTATATTGATGTAGACATGAAGCAGATGGGCTGGAAATTTACCGGCGCGGATGCGGACGTACAGGAAGAATACGAGGTCGAAGGCATGGCCGGTGTCGTCGGGCAGCTCGGCTATGTGGATTATGTGCTGTTCGGGAAAGACGGCCTCCCCCTCGCTGTCGTAGAGGCAAAGCGCACAAGCAAGGATCCTAACATTGGACGTAAGCAGGCCGTTCTTTATGCGGACTGCTTGGAGCGCAAATTTGGCCGCCGTCCCATGATGTTTACGACCAACGGCTTTGAAACCTACTTCTGGGACGATCAGACCAGCCCGCAGAGGAAGGTTAGCGGCATCTTCAGCAAGGACGATCTGCAGAAGCTGATGAACCGCCGGACGGAACGGCTCAATCTGATGACGATACCAATTGATGATAAGATCACAGATCGATACTATCAAAAAGAAGCCATCCGCGCCGTATGCGAGCAGATCGGTCTCGGCTTCCGGAAGCATTTGCTTGTGATGGCGACAGGCACCGGTAAAACAAGAACCGCTTCCAGTCTCACGGATGTGCTGAGCCGGGGAAAACATGTGACAAATATTCTTTTCCTCGCAGACCGTACCGCACTGGTTAAGCAGGCAAAGGACGATTTTAAGAACTATCTGCCGGATATGTCCCTATACAACCTTTGCACCAACAAGGATGACCGCAGCGCGAGGATCGTGTTCTCCACCTATCCCACGATGCTGAACGCTATCGACGATACTAAGACTAAAGACGGCCAGCGGCTGTTCACTCCGGCGCATTTTGACCTGATCATTATAGACGAAAGTCACCGGAGCATTTTCAAAAAATACCGTGCCATCTTCGAGTATTTCGACGCGATCATGGTCGGCCTTACCGCCACACCAAAAACAGATGTGGATCGCAACACCTACGATTTCTTTGAGATGGAGCACGGAATACCCACCTATGCCTACGATTATGAAACGGCAGTATATCAGGATCATGTCCTTGTGCCGTACTATAACTATGAGGTAAAAACAAAGTTCTTGGAGGAAGGTATTTCCTACGAAGACCTGTCCGATGAAGATAAGGAACGCTACGAGGAAGACTTCATCGAAGACGGACTGATGCCCGATTTTATTCCTTCGGCGGAGCTGAACAAATTCGTCTTCAATGAGGACACGGTCGATATCGTAATACAAGACCTTATGGAGCGCGGCGTCCGTGTCGCGGGGGGCGACAGGCTCGGAAAGACGATCATTTTCGCGCAGAACAAACGCCATGCCGAGTTCATTCTGGAACGCTTCAATAAGCTGTACCCCAAATATCACGGCACCTTCGCGCAGCGAATAATTTGCGACGATACATACGCCCAGACCATTATTGATGATTTTAAGGTGGAGGACAAAGAGCCCATCATCGCGGTCTCCGTTGATATGATGGATACCGGGATCGATGTGCCTGAATGCGTGAACCTTGTATTTTTCAAAAAAGTACGCAGCAAAGCAAAGTTCTGGCAGATGATCGGTCGCGGCACCCGCCTGTGCAAAGGACTGACCTGCTCTGATCAGGTGGATGGAGAATACACGGACAAGCGTCGTTTTCTCATTTTCGATTACTGTGGCAACTTTGAGTTTTTCCGCACACACAAGGAAGGCTTTGAAGGCAGAGAGACGAAATCTCTCACAGAGAACATTTTCGGTAAGAAGATCAGACTGGCGGTCATGCTTCAGGAAAGCGCCTATGCAGCAGAGGATTATCAGGCATGGCGCTCGGAGCTGGTCGGTGAATGCTTTAAGCAGGTGCAGGAACTGAACACAGAACTGATCGCTGTTCGGCTTAGAATGCAGAGCGTAGAAAAGTTCAAGAAGCAAGGTGCGTTTAATTATATCAGCGAGGGCGATAAAGGTGAGTTACTGCAGCAGATCGCGCCCATCGTCCAATTGGATGACACAGACGAATACGCAAAGAGATTTGACAATTTCATGTATGGCATGATGATCGCGTCTATGGAGCAGATGCCGTCCTTTAAGCACGCACAGCAGCAGCTTCGCAATATCGGAACGCTGCTGGAACGAAAAGTCAGTATCCCGCAGGTTAAAGCAAAACTGCCAATCATCAAGGAAGTCAATACCGATGCTTTCTGGGCTGCCGGTGATATTCTTCTTTTTGAAAAGGTACGGAAAGAATTGCGTGAACTCATAAAGTTTATTGTAGAGCAAAACCCGAGAAAGCCGATCATAACGGATTTGACTGATCCCGTCATTGATCAGCAGGAAGGTGTTCAGCTGGATCCGGCATACGATTTTGAGGATTACCGGGCAAAGGTAAATCGTTACGTCAATGAGAACGGCAACACCTTGGCAATATATAAGCTGACGCATAACATACCGCTTTCCGCTGGGGATTATCAGGAGCTGGAGCGCGTGCTCACAAGCGAGCTCGGCAGCAAAGAGGATTATGAACGTGAATTCGGAGATACCCCATTCGGATTGCTTGTACGGCGGATCGCCAAGCTGGATCACGATGCGGCAATGCAGGCATTCTCGCAGTTCATAAATGACCAGTCTCTTAACCAAAAGCAGATCGCGTTTGTACACAAGATTATCAACCATGTTGAGCAGAACGGATATATGGAAAATGTAACGGAGTTGCAGAAGCCTCCGTTCGATAAACCGATCAGCTTTGTGAAGCTTTTTGACCCGAGAATGCGTGCTGAAATTATGGCAGCAATCAACAAAGTCAAGGAAAATGCAGTTATCATTGCTGCATAGGAGTATTCGCTATGAGCTTGTTTCAACGGCTTTTTCAAAACAAGAAACCCGCTATGCAGCAGGCGGTTCAGTCAGAGGAAATAAGGCGCTTGCACTCATTAGATGCCTTTATGACTACTCTGTTAGGCGGAGATCATTTCATTGCAAAAAGTGAATACACGGACAAGCTCAAGGAATACAGTGATCTGTTTAATTGGTTCGAGGTGCTGCAGAGCAGCGGAACCTTGGAGGATTACTGCCGTAAGAATGCCATATCCGTGCCTGAGATCAGCACCATTCTTGCACGGTGCAAGAACTTCTCAGAGCTGATCGACGCGCAGAATGAACGCTATATCAAGGCAAAGATGCTTTCCGAAAAGTCCTATCTGGATACCGTCCTAAAGGACTGCGACCCCAATATTCTGCTGGATGAGGATCAGAGAAGAGTCGTTTTAACCGACGAAGACTACTGCCTCGTCGTAGCAGGCGCAGGCGCAGGAAAAACGACGACTGTCGCGGCAAAGGTGAAATACCTTGTGGACAAGCAGGGCATTGACCCGAAGCAAATCCTCGTTATCTCATTTACGAATAAAGCAGTCAATGAGCTAAAGCAACGCATCATCGGTGAGCTTCATATCGACTGCCCGATAGCGACTTTCCATTCCACAGGCAACGCAGTCATACACAAGCAGAACCCAGACAAGCTGAATATCGTCGATGGAAACAAGCTGTACTACGTGGTGCAGGATTATTTTACCGGGAACATCCTGAAAAACGAAAGCACGGTAAACAACCTGATCCTTTTCTTTGCTTCCTATTTTGACGCGCCGTATGAAGGCAACGATCTGAACGCTTTTTTCAACCATATAGCCAGATCAAATTTCACTACGATGCGCAGCGAGCTGGATGACTTCAAACAGCAGGTCATTGACACGAGAACGAAGAAAGCCGTTACGATCCAGAGCGAAATGATGCGATCCGCGCAAGAGGTAGAGATCGCCAATTTCCTTTACCTGAACGGCATCGATTATGAATACGAGCCGTTATACAAGTACGACATTCTTTTTGCCCGCAAGCCGTACACGCCGGATTTCCGTATCTGGCAAGGCGACAAAGAAGTATATCTGGAGCACTTTGGTATTACGGAAGATGGGAAGAATAACCGCTTTTCTTCCGATGAGCTTGACGCCTACAAAAGGGCCATCAACGACAAGATCCTTTTGCACCGGCAGCATCAGACACGCTTGATCTACACGTTCTCTTCGTACAATGACAAACGCACGCTACTGGAGCATTTGCAGGAAAAGCTTGACGCAGCGGGCTTTGAGATGCACCCTCGTTCCAGCAAAGAGATTATGGAAAAGCTGGTGGTGTCCGAAGAGAACCGCTATATCCGCAAGCTGGTGGCGCTCATCTGTAGATTCATTACCAATTTCAAAACCAACGGATATACGGCAGATGAATTCAACCGCATGTACCATTCCACGCAGAATGTGCGCACACGGCTATTTCTGAATATTTGTAATGACTGCTACCTCGAATATGAGCGGTACCTGAAGGAAAACCAAGCTGTCGATTTTCAGGATATGATCAATGAATCCGCCCGGATCCTGCGAGAAGTCAAAGAAATGAAGCAAAAGCTGGATTTCCGCTATATTATCGTCGATGAGTATCAGGATATTTCCAGACAAAGATTTGACCTCGTTACCGCGCTTCACGAAGTGACATCGGCAAAGATTATTGCTGTAGGTGACGACTGGCAGTCAATTTACGCCTTCAGCGGATCGGATATTTCCCTTTTCACGAAGTTCCGTGAAAAGATGGGATATGCTGCACTTCTGAAAATTGTGCGTACATACCGAAATTCGCAGGAAGTCATTGATATTGCGGGTAACTTTATCCAGAAGAACAGCGAGCAAATCCAAAAAGACCTCATATCCCCGAAACACGTCGAAGACCCGGTGATCATTTATACTTACGATAGCAAACGCAAGGATCCAAAAGGCGATAACCGAAGTGGGGCCAACTATGCGATTGCACATGCCATAGAAACCGCACTGGAGCAGATAATGGCATACAATCGCGCAGAAGGAAAACCCATAGATTCATCAATTCTTCTGCTGGGAAGATTTGGCTTTGACGGAGATCGCCTCGAAAAATCCGGTTTGTTTGAATACATAAATAGAGGCAGCCGGATCCGATCCGTAAAATACCCGAAGCTCAACATCACATTCATGACGGCGCATTCATCCAAAGGGCTGGGCTATGATAACGTCATCGTCGTGAACGGGAGAAATGAAACCTACGGTTTTCCGTCCAAGATTGAGAACGACCCCGTGCTGGCCTTCGTGGTAAAGGAAGACCTCTCCATCGAATACGCAGAAGAACGCAGACTGTTCTATGTAGCCATGACCCGGACAAAGAATAGAGTGTTTTTTATTGCACCGGAGCAGAATCCTTCTGAATTCTTGTTAGAGCTGAAAAAGGACTACAAGAACGTGGTGCTAAACGGTGGCTGGAATGAGGATCCCACGGCAATCCTTTCCTATAAAAAAGCGTGCCCGATGTGCGGATACCCGATGCAGTACCGATATAAACCCGCATACGGCTTGCGGTTACATATCTGCACGAATGAACCGGAAGTATGCGGATTCATGACCAATACGCCTGCAGCGGGAAAGCTGTCTATCATCAAATGTGATCAATGTCGAGACGGCTACCTCATCGTAAAACCGGGCAAAGAGAAAACACGCTATATGCTGGGCTGCACAAACTATAAAAATGACGGAAGCGGCTGCAGCCGGATTATGAGCCCCAAATATTTTTATGAGTACATGCATATCACGGATACAGAACCGGCGGAGCCAATCGAAATTCCGAGAGGCGCAAGTATAAAACCGAAATGCGAAACCGTTGTCCAGAGCAAAGAAGCACCACTGAAGCCAGCGCAACCAGTTCAGGTACCGGATTTGAAGCCAATCCTATCTCGTGGAGTTGACCTAAACAGCGCCATCGGGACAATCCTCAACACACTTTCTGAGATCAGCGAGAAAAAATACTACGGCATTACAACACTTGTTGATATTCTACGCGGATCAAAAAGCCAAAAAATACAGTCGGCAGGTTTGAACAATCTCGACGGATACGGAAAACTTTCTGACATAAAGCGCGAAGATGCGGAGTTCTTGGTGGAATGGCTTATTGAAAACGGATATATCCTAAAAACAAAGGGCCTTTATCCGGTACTTCATCCAACATATAATGGGACGCATTATAGAGAACTGATTACCCGGCAGAAGCTCCAAGCATTGAAACGAAAAATGGATAATACGGAACAATGAAAAAAGCGAAAAAAGGAGTACTACCATGAGCGCAGCATACGACAAATATACCGTAACGCAATATTCGGTAAGCTCCATCCTCGGCTACATCGAGGCCGGAGACATTGCCATCCCCGAAATTCAACGCCCGTTTGTGTGGAAAGGACGTCAGGTGCGCGACTTGGTGGACTCCCTCTATAACGGATACCCGACCGGATACCTGATCATCTGGCAGAACCCTGACGTCAAGCTTAAGGACGGCAGAGACGCTGTCGGTAAGAAAGTCCTGATAGACGGCCAGCAGCGCATTACAGCACTGATGACGGCAATCGCTGGTCATAAAATACTGACCGAGGATTACGAAGAAAAGACAATCCGCATTGCATTCAACCCGCTGGCAAAGGACGATGAAGACCGCTTCGCCGTTACTACACCGGCACATGAAAACAGCTCCTTCTGGATCCCGGACATTTCCGCCGTGTTCAAGCCAGACTTCGACAGCTATGAATTTGTCGATACCTATGCAGAGAAAAACCCCGGTGTTTCCAAAAAGGACGTCAACCAGAAGATCACGCAGCTGCTCAATATTAAGAGCTGCCAGATCGGCGCGATCCTTCTTGTGCCGCAGCTCGATATCAGCGAGGTAACCGAGATTTTCGTCCGCATCAATTCACAGGGCAAACGCCTCAACGAAGCCGACTTCGCCATGTCCAAGATTGCTGCCGACGAAAAGTACGGCGGGAACACACTGCGCAAGGCAATCGATTACTTCTGCCACCTCGCTGTGGAACCGGGCTTCTACGGTCAGCTTGCAAACGGCGACAAAGAATTCATGCAAACGGACTACGCAGCAAAACTGCGCTGGTTGAAAGATGACCACGAAGACATTTATGACCCCGATTATAACGACATGCTCCGTGTGTCCTTCATGCACATGTTTGGCAGAGGAAAGCTGGGCGACCTTGTAAGCCTGCTCTCTGGTCGTAATTTCATAGGCCGTTCATTCGAGGAAGGAATAGCCGAGGACAGCTTCACGAAGCTGACGGCTGGTGTAAAGAATTTCATGAATCAGTACAACTTTGAGCAGTTCGTACTGGCTATAAAATCAGCAGGCTTCATTTCCTCGAAGCTCCTGAATTCGCAGATGACGCTGGACTTTGCATATACGCTGTTCCTCCTTTTGCAGCAAAGCAGCGAGATACCGAAAATCGAGATAAAGCGTTACATACAGAGATGGTTTGTTCTTTCCACCTTGACGGGCCGCTACATTGGCTCCCCGGAATCGCAGATGGACAGAGACCTGCGTGGAATCGCAGCCAAGGGATTCAAAGCATTCCTCGAAGAGAATGAAAAGGCCCTGCTATCCGATGCTTTCTGGAACGTGGGACTGGTACAGAACTTGGAGACATCCTCCATATCCAGCCCCTTCCTCAATACATACCTCGCAGCACAGGTCTTTTTCGGTGATCGTTCGCTCCTCTCCAACAGCTCAAAGGTCGCTGACCTGATAACTGTTGCCGGAGACGTCCATCACATTTTTCCGAAAGAATACCTCAAGCAAAGCGGCGTAACGGATAAATCCCGATATAATCAGGTGGCAAACTATGCCTTCCTTGATACCGGCGTGAACATTTCCATCGGGAAAAAAGCTCCCCACGAATATTTTGCAGCGGCGCTCGCGCAATGTGAAACCGGCACCATTGAAGTCGGGACTATCACCGATACAAAAGATTTTTGGGCAAACCTCAAGACAAACTGCATCCCGGCTGAAATCGTTGATATGACCACTGAGGATTACCCGGTGTTTCTCCAACTAAGGAGAGAAATGATGGCAGCCAAAATAAGAGCTTATTACTACAGCCTATAAAGGGACGGAACTTGAGATGGATACGAAGAATCTCCACGAGATATTCAGTAAATATTTGGAAAAATTTGAGCACATCAATTCGCAGAAATGTGACGAAACTTTCAAATGGGTGGTTGCAGCCCGATTCAAGGAATTTTTCGACATAGAAGCCCCGGACTTCGCAGCCATGCTGGACAAGGTGAAAAAACATTCCAGCATCCTGATAGACAACTCACGGCAGCATGCCTTCAATGCACTGTGCCTCTATGCCAAGGAAGAGCCGGAGACCGTGCGGCAGATGTTCCGTGACCTGTACGCTCCCGATGGCGGGAACCTCGTACAGCGACAGAATCAGATCCGCGCCTTCGTCGATCAGGCGGAGGAACTGCGAAAAAAATACTACCCAGACAGCTGGATGTATGCGCTGGATCAGCGCATAGCCATGGTGTTCGTGGCCCTGAACGATCTCGATCACAACTACATGTACAAAGCAACGCAGGCAAGAGAATTTGCAGATTGCATCGGCTACTACGACGACTGGGGCTACGGAACCAATATGAAGCTGGACATTTACTACCGTATGTGTGACCAGCTTGTGGAGGAAATAAAACAGTGCCCAGAGATCCTCGAAGCAAACGCCTCCCGCTATGCAGCTGACGACCGACCAAAGCACCCGGACAGCGAACTGCACATGCTTGCATTCGACATCATATACTGCTGCAGCGTTTACCACCTTTTCAAAGGCATGATCTATCGCAAGCCGGATATGCAGGCCCGTCAGCTGCTCGCAGAAAAAAGAGCAAAAGCTGCGGAGCTCCTCGAAAAGCTGGAGCAGGCACAAGCACAGGTGGAACAGCTGGCAGAGGCAAAAGCGTACTACGCGCAATTTGCGCATGAAGGGCTTGTTGTAACCCATAAGGTTTTTGGAGAAGGAACGGTCACGAGTATCAGCGGTGAAACAGCAACTATCCACTTCCCGAAGATCGACGGAGACAAAAAATTCGGCATCGAGACGGCCATCGACGGAGGCTTCCTTTCTGTTAACGCGCCTGACCTGTCAGAAAAGCGGAAAGAGTACCACCCGCTTATCGGGAGAGCATCTTTCATAAAAACGCAGCTGAAGAGCGCAGAAAAAGCCTTTCTCCCTTATGCGGAATATTTGGAATAATGGAGAAGGATCACAATCAGTGATAGTAATAAATTCGCCCTCGGCACCGAGAAGCAGAACCGGCAGCCGAGGGCGATTGTTACTTTTTCCTTAACAAAATGCTTTTCTAATAGCTATTCGCACCATCCTCTAGTATTGTTTCCACTGCCAAAGGAGGTGGCAAAATGGAAAGCACAATCGAAGAGCTATATTACGGCAACATCACCCCATCGGAGCGCAAATACCATGAGACCGGAGAATACGCACATATCCTGCAGCTCATTACGCGCCACGAAGAAAAGTTGACAGCGGAATTAACCGAAGATCAAAAAGAGACCTTCCATAAGTTCAAGGACGGAACCTCGGAGTTGAGCAGCATGACAGAAGCAACGGCCTTTACCCTTGGATTCAAGCTGGGCCTGAAGCTGACCGCAGAGGCATTCATCGGCGGGAACCACTGGGAGGAACCGATCACCGGATAGGCACACAGAATCGCCCTCGGCACCGGGAAGCAGAACCGGCAGCCGAGGGCGTTTTCATAGTGTTTTGGTGGTACACGGTGGTACGGATTTATGCGGAATTGTACGGAAATGTTTGGCGTTTCCCCCCGGAGAAACGCAGATAAAGCCGATCTGCACACCGACTTTCGGAAAAATACAGCCGCTTTTCAGGCGTCTTTGTTCGGACATTGTACGGATTTGTACGCGAATGTTTGCAGTATTTACCCTGTCTTTCCGGCGTCTTTAACCCGTCTTATCCAGAATATCCAGCCACTTATCCAGCGTCTTTGCCGTGAATGTTGGGCGTCTGTTCCGTCTTTCTGACGACTTTTACCCCGTCTTTAACAGGACTTTGAACCGTCTTTCCGGGAGCTCTAATTATGCCTTTCCGCACTTTGACCCGTTTTCTTGCCATTTTGGCCGGTTTTCGGCATCTTTTCCCATCTTCTTGTAGTGTCTGCAATTCTGTCTTTTCGTGAAAATGGGCGTCTTTCAACCCGTCTTTAACCCGTATTTCCGCAGAATTGTAACCGTCTTTCCGTGGTTTTCTCCGCGTCTTTAACCTGATTATCCAGAGAATACCCACGACTTATCCGCAACTTTAACCCGATTTTGCGTCAGTATTTGTGCGGCCTTTGTGCGGTTTTATTTATGACCTTTTACCCTTCACCGCGCAGATTGACCACGCGCTTGCCCGATTTCACCGCGTAGGCATACGCAAGAGCGGTGCCGCTTTGAGGCTGGTAGTCGGTGACGCCGTGCTTGGAGGCACGTCGGCGCGGCGGAGAATAGGCCGGATCATAGTAGAACACGCACACGTCGCTCTCACGGATCATCGCCTGATTGCGCTCGACATACGCAGCGCGACCGGCAGCGGCGACACCGGCAGGACAGATATTATCCTCATACCCGTCAAAAAAGAACCGCTTGGCATAGTCACTGAGTTCGGGATCCCCGGTGCGGAGCTTCATGCGGCGGAGTTGCGGAAAATCCTGCCGAAGCGCCGTCACCGCATCGTAGCATAGATCGTTGAACTGCGAGTGATCGCCAAAGAGAAAGTCCGTGGCACCCTCTCGGATCAGCTCCAAGAGCAGTGCACTGAGCGCCGAGCGCAGTTCATCCGTGACCTCCACCCGCCTGTGCCCGATAAAACAAACTTTCATGCAAGCTCACCACACTAATTCTTTTGACGTAGTAAAACGCCATTGGAATTAGTATAGCACAGAAAATCCGCTGCGGGAATGAGTTTACAGTAAAAAAATCTGCCTTCCACGAAGAAAGGCAGATCATTATTTTGCGCTGCGGATAAACGCCTCTAAGATGGCAAATGCCCGATCCTGCTCCTGCGGCGGCAGCGTGGCCAGCTCATCGGTCAAGCGGGACGCCCGCACCTGATACCCGTGCTCCAGTACATCGGCAAAGACCTCATCGGCGGAGCAACCCAGTGCATTGATAATGGCCACGAGCTTATCCATGCGCGGCGAGCTAACACCACGCTCCAGATCGGAAAGATAGTTGGTGGAGATGCCGACCATCTCGGAAAACTGCTGTTGTGTAAAGCCCTTCTGCTGGCGGAGCTTCTGAATGCGCTTGCCTACCACCTGCAGAACGGATTTGTCCTGCTGCACGAAACACACCTCCTTCGTCGCTGAAAGAATAATCAATCATCCTATCAGGATTAGTATATTTGTCAGCAAGGAAGAAATACACAAGGCGGCAGCGAAGGCGTAATCCTATCAGCGTGAATTGAGAATAAACAATGTAACATGAACAGCCGTGTGTCTGCCTAACCCTGCCAGAATTGACCACCTTACGGAAAACAGCAAAATCGGGCCTTGACGAGAAGCCAAAGCCCGTGTATTATAAAAACGTAAACCGTACAAATGTCCGGTTTAGGACGAACAGGAGGTGCATCCCACTCATGCGCACGAAGAACACGGATTACATATCTGCCATAGAGAAGTTCGTAAGCAGCTACCTTGACGACACAGGCGTTTCACCGACGATACGCGAGATTTCAGACGGAACCGGTCTCACCAAATCCACCGTCGCGGATTACGTAGCGTATATGCGTGAAAGCGGTATTCTGGACGGCGACGGCAGTCATCGCAGCCTCGTCACAAAGAAGGACAAATCGACAAGGCAGCAGACCCTCCGAGTACCAGTCCTCGGAGCTGTATCCTGCGGAGTTCCCAAGCTGGCGGAGGAAAACATCGAAGAATATGTGCGACTTCCGGTCGCGCTATTCGGCAGAGGCAGCTTCTACCTTCTGCGGGCAAACGGCGACTCCATGATCGAGGCAGGCATCGACGACGGTGACCTTGTCCTGATCCGGCAGCAGTCCACCGCAGAGGAAGGACAGATCGTCGTAGCCCTCATGGAAGACGAAGCTACCCTGAAACGCTTTTACCCGGAGCCGGAGAATGGCATTATCCGCCTGCACCCGGAAAATCACACCATGGAAGACATCATCGTTACCGACTGCATCATTCAGGGTGTAGCGGTCAAGGTGCTTAAGGACTTGGAGTAACGGAGGAACCGGCATGCCAGAGCAACACACCTACATGGTCATCGATATGAAATGCTTTTACGCATCGGTAGAGTGTGCGGAACGGCAGCTAAACCCCTTCGAGACATGCCTCGTCGTAGCCGACGAGACCAGAGGCCCCAACGCGCTGTGCCTTGCAATATCACCGAGGATGAAGGCCCTTGGCATCAAGAACCGGTGCCGCCTGTCGGATATCCCTAAAAACGTCAAGTACATTATCGCCCCGCCCCGGATGCAGCTGTACATTGACTATGCCGCCGACATCTACGCCATCTACCTGAACTACTTCTCCCCGGACGACATTCATGTGTACAGCATCGATGAGAGCTTCCTCGACGTGACCCACTACCTCGGCACCTACCACATGACCCCGAAGCAGCTGGCGAAACGGCTCATGAACGAGATCGCGGACAAGCTGCAGATCCCATCGACGGCGGGTATCGGCACAAACCTGTACCTCGCCAAGATCGCGCTGGACATCACAGCGAAGAAGGCCAAGGATCACATGGGCTACCTCGACGAAGACCTGTACAGGCAGACGTTATGGGATCACGAACCCCTGACGGACTTCTGGCAGGTCTCCACCGGAACCGTAAACCGGCTGGCAAAGTACGGCATTCGCACGATGCGAGGGATCGCAGAGTACCCGGAACAGTACATCTACAAAGCCTTCGGTAAGAACGCGGAGCTCCTGATCGACCATGCGTGGGGCCGGGAAAGCTGCGAGATGAAGGACATCAAAAACTACCGAGCCAAGACCCATTCGGTTTCCTTCTCGCAAATCCTTCCCCGCGACTACAGCTTCGACGAAGCCCGGATCGTCATGCAGGAAATGGTGTTACATGGCTCCCACGAACTCATGAAGCGGAAGGTCATCACCCCGAAGATCTGGATAGGCGTCGGATATACCTACTCTGCCACCATCCCCACCAGCAAAGGAAGCACCCGGCTGATTAGCGCCACCAGCGTCAACTCGCTCCTGCAGGATGCGGCCATGCCCCTCTACGATAAGCTGGCCGACCGGCACACCCCGATCCGCAGGCTGGCCATCGCCTTTGAAGATGTGGTGGATGAAGGCTGCGAGGGCTACGACCTCTTCACCGACTGGGCTGCCGTGGAACGGGAAAAAGCAAGAGAACGTGCAGTGATGCAGATCGCTGATAAATACGGAAAGAACGCTCTCCTGCGTGGCACCAGCTACTTGGACGCAGCGACCCAGCGGGAGCGCAACGAAATGATTGGAGGTCATAGAGCAGGTTATGATGACCCAAGCAGAACGGGCTAAACAGTTTGCCCCCTTCGACGCCATGAAGGGCTTGCAAGAAGCTCTCCGTGACCGAGAGGAACGGCATGCCCGCGTAGAGCGCCACGACATCTCCGAAGAGGATATCGAGAGAAACTCCTCGGTGCTGGCAAAGCTCACAAAGGGTACCCGCGTCATTATCGATTACTACAGCGCCTTCCATGACATCACTAAGGAAGGCCGGATCACAGAAATCAGTACCGCATTTCGGTATCTGAAGCTCAACGGAGAAAAGATTTTCTTCGACGACATTTATTGTATAAGGATAACAGACCATGGATAAGGACAAATTCCCTGCGGAATGCAGAGGGTGTTACGCTAACTGTTACGCCTGTACAAAAGAGAAAAACGGGCACCGGCTGGTGGAGATCCGCGAGCTGGCAGTCAGACGAAAGTTGAAAGTTCAGGCTATAGCCCGGCTGAACCGAGAAATAGCCTTGATAGACAAACAGCTTGAGAGTATTTAATAATGTAGGAGGGCATCCACATGGAAGCATATTTTGACGGGCTGCGGGTGTTCCAAAGCCCAGACAACGATATTATGGTGATCCGCGACGAAAGCCCCGTCATGCACATCGCCTGCACGAAGCAGCTCAAGAAAAGAGAGCTGATCCAGACGGTCAGAGAACTGCGTGAAATGGTCATCGCGGAGAGAAAAGCGAGGAATAGAATGAATCTGTATAGTGCTGTTTGTCCCATATGCGGCAAGATCAATCAGAACCTCCTGCTGGAGGAAACCGAAGGAACCATGGAATGTGAAAGCTGCGGCAGCGTCGTCAACGTGCTCGGCATGGAAGACGGAAACGCAGTACCTATATTAACCAAGGAACTTTGTGCGTCGATTATGGCTCGCGCAGCAGTGTAAGTAAGATCAGGAAGAAGGCGTAGAAGATGGGCAATTCCAAATTATATGCGACCTGCCCCCGTGATGGCAGAAGGCTTTGCAAGGCGATCCCCGGCTCCGAAGTAGAGCAGGAATGCCCCCACTGCAAAAGCATCGTACTCATTACTGTAGATGACCAGTGTAAGGTCTCAACCCAAATCATCCAGCAGAAAAGCGACGAACCAGCATAACCCCCAACAAAACTGAATTCCTCGGCATGCAGGACGGCCAGACTTGGCTATGAACCATTAGAGGCGCTGCACGACCGTTAAAATCTGTCAGCAAGATCGAACTCGGCTAAGAATCGTGAAGGATCCGGCAGGTATACCAATCCCAGTGGGAGAGGTCTACCTGCCGGTATTTTTTTGCCCGCCGTTGCAGTGAGCCCCCGCCCGCTGTGACGGCGGGCTTTTTTGTTGCGCTCGACATTCCCCGACAGAAAATACCGACGAAAACTCCGAAAACATTTTTGAAAGTACGACATTAGGTGTCGTACTTCTATCCGACAATGTCCCCAGCGAAGGCGGAAGGAGGTGAGAACATGCAAAACACGACAGAACGCAGGCAACTGATACTCGAAGCAATCAGCGACAGAAGGCACGTTGCAATTGCTGCATTAGCTGAAGATTTCGGCGTAAGCCGTAGAACTGTCGAGCGCGATATTGAAATCCTTGCATGTTCTTACCCTATTTTCACGGAAAGCTGGCGTGGTGGCGGAGTCCGAGCCATGGACGGATGGTACGTCAATAAGCGCTATATGACCGCCGATCAGGAAGCTCTCCTGCGTAAACTGCTTCCCGGACTGCAGCCGGAGGATCAGAAAACAATGGAACGAATCCTGATGTCCTTTGCAAAACCCAGTATTAAGGAGGCCAACCGTTGAACGCAATAAAGGATGGCAATCACATCCGCATCTACGATGCCTTCCTGATCAGAGAGTCGATTAAGGAAATCCCCGGACGGTTTTACGACCCGGACGATAAGGCGTGGCTTGTACCCCTTACCGCAGAAAACGCGGCCACACTGGCCCTGCTGGGTGTGGAACTTGAAAAAAACTTGATTTCCGCCCCGGAAACTGACGATGCACTTGAAAAAGATGAAAAGCCCATCGTCCCGATGCCAATCAAGGCCACGCCCTACCAGCACCAAGTCCGGGCATACAATTTCGCACTTCGGCTCTTTGGAATTGGAGGCGCTGCCCCATGAAAGTCCAATGCGCCCTGTGTGGCGCGGAGCTTGAAAGAGTAAACCCCACTACCCACTGTTTCTGCTGCGCCGAACACCGAAACGAATGGATGCGGCAGAACGTAGACTTCGCAGCCCTGTCCCGTGGCCACAAGGCAAAGCACCTGACCAAGCTCAACGCAGAGCGGAATCCGCACTGCCGTGTATCGGAGCGCGGGAAGGTCAATTCCAAGAAGGCCCGGCAGGAAGCGGAGGCATACCTCGGACGTCCCCTCCAGCCCGGAGAAGTCGTCCACCACATGAACGGCCACGCCGATGACAACCGGCACGAAAACCTACTCATCATGCCTGACCGGCAGCACCGGCAGCTGCACATGGCGCTGGCGATAGAGAAACACAAGGACGGTGAAGACCATGCAGACAAGTAAAGGCTGTGCCTTCCTCATGGATATGGGAACCGGCAAGACGATCACGACTATCGCAGTCGCTGGGGCCATGTATTACCAGCACAAAGCCCTGAAAATGCTGGTCGTAGCCCCGAAATCCATCGTGGACGTGTGGGACGAAGAGTTCCGCAAATTCGCAAATTTTCCTTACAATCTCTCTGTCCTCGACGGAACCGGCGCAAGAAAAGCTGACACGATCCGCAACATGATCGGCACCGGCCTGCAGGTCATCGTGGTCAACTACGAAAGCTGCTGGAGGCTGGAAACCGAGCTTGTCCACTGGAAGCCGGACATGATCGTTTGCGACGAAAGCAGCAAGATCAAGAACCCGCAGGCCAAGTGCAGCAAGGCCCTTCACCATCTCGGCAAGATCAGCAGCTATAACCTGATCCTTACCGGCACACCCGTAACCAACAGCCCGCTGGATTTTTTCAGCCAGTACAAGTTCCTCGACGATTCGATCTTCGGCCAGAGCTTTTATAGCTTCCGCAACTACTACGCCGTGATGGGCGGATACCAGCAGCACCAGATCATCGCGTACAAACACCTCGCGGAGCTGGTGAGCAAGGCCCACGCCATTGCCTACCGGATCAAGATCGACGAAGCTGTAGAGCTCCCGGAGTTTGTGGACGAAATCCACCCGGTCAAGCTGGAGCCGAAAGCCCAGAAGATTTACGACGGGATCCAGAAGGACAGCTACGCAGAGCTGGCAGGCGGCGAAATCACCACCCGCAATGTGCTCACCCAGCTGCTCCGCCTGTCCCAATGCACCGGTGGGTACATCCGCAACGATGACGGCGGCGATCCCTTCCAGATCTCGACAGCAAAGCTGGAGGCGCTGGAAGACATTATCGATAGCAATATCGACGCTGGAAAGAAGGTCGTGGTATTTGCCCGCTTCATCCCGGAGATCGATGCGATCAGCAGGATGCTCACGAAAAAGAACATCGGCCACGCGATCATCAAGGGCGATGTGACCGACCGCGCCGAACAGGTGCAGGCATTTCAGACGAACCCGGAGATCAAGGTGTTCATCGGCCAGCTGGCTACGACCGGCATGGGCCTGACCCTGACGGCAGGAACCGTAGCGGTCTACTACTCGCTGGATTTCAGCTATGCCAACTACGAGCAGAGCCGGGCCCGCATCCGCAGGATCGGCCAGACCCAGCGAGGCGTCTACATCCACCTCGTGGCCAAGGGCACCATTGACGAACATGTCATGGCAGCCCTGCAGCACAAAGGCGACATCGCCAAGATGGTCGTCGACGATTACAAAACTATTCTCGGAGGTAAAACCCTATGAACGATAATTCCATGCTGACCCTCGCGGACAAGCTGTCCGACCTGAAGGATCAGAAAAGTGACCTCATGGCCCAGCTGAAAGACCTGAACCGGCAGATCGATGAAGCGTCCAGCAGCCTCGTCCAGATGATGGTGGATCAGGAATGCACCAGCTTCCACCGTGGCAGCCACATGTTCGTGCTGGCCGTGAAAGAGTATCTGAGCGCGATCCCGGAGGAAAAGGAACGACTCTATGCCGCCATGAAGGAAAACGGCTTTGAGCATCTGTTCACGATCCCCACGAACACCCTGTCCGCAACGCTGAAAGAGCTGAAGACCAATAACGACGACGAGTTGCCCGGCTGGCTGGAAGGCATGGTCGGCAGCTACGAGGAAGCGACCATTCAGGTACGCAAAGCTACGAAATAAGAAAAGGAGATTACAGATATGTCTACTGAAAAGAACGAAATCATGACCACCGAGGCCAGCACCTACCTGACTGAGCCCATCAACCTGAACGACCTCTTCGCAGAGGAATTCGACGGCCTACGCCCCAGCTTTGAGCGCATCAAGATCCCTGCCGGTGGCGGAATTAGCTTCGAGGTGCCCGGCGATGATCCTGACAGTCCTGATACCGTCAAGGAGTTCACCGCTGTCATCCTGCACCACCACCCGGTCAATTCCTACTTCAAGGACAAGTTCAACGGAGCCAACAATCCTCCCGAATGCGCCAGCATCGACGGCAAGATCGGCGTCATCCGTGAGACCGGCGAGTGCCGCGACTGTAAGAGCTGCCCGATGGGCCAGTTCGGCAGCGGCGAGAACAACAGCAAGGCTTGCAAGGAAAAGCGCTGCCTGTACCTCCTGCGTGAGGGTGAAATCCTCCCGATCATTATGACCCTGCCCACCGGCAGCCTCAGTGAGTTCACCAAGTACATCACCCGCCTTGTCGCCAAGGGCAAGCATGCCAATACCGTGGTGACCCGCTTCTCGCTGAAGAAGGCACAGAACAGCACCGGCATTGCCTACAGTCAGGCGACCTTCTCTGTTGCACGCAACCTGACGCCCACAGAGAAGCAGGCCATTGCCTCCATGAGCGCACAGGTCAAGGCCATGGCCAGAACGGTGGATATCGAGGATGTGGCGGATGAACCCGCTGTCCCCGTGGATCCCAAAACCGGTGAAGTAGCCGAACCCCTGAAGTAAAAAAACAGTGCCCGGAGGGACACCCTCCCTCCGGGTATGACAGAAAGGAAAAAACTATGGATAGATGGCACGAATATACAGACATGGTCGACGGGCATCCTTGGTCTCCGTTTGATAATGAGCTTTTTGATCAAATGAGAATAGAGGAACAGAACGCGGTTCTGAATTGGATTCATACGAGCCTTATACCGAGGAAAAATGCCTGTCATGGCCACACCAGTTACGGCATCAAGCATCTCCTTGAACGCGACACCGGCATCTATATGACAAACAATCAGTTCAAGGACGCCATGCTGGTAGCCGGATATGAACCGGTCAATCCACACGAGCTTAATTGGGAGTACCGAATCAGCAGGAAATCTCCCTGCTTCAGGCTTGCTATCTGGTAATAAGCGTAGGAGGTAAATCAATGACCTACCGTAGTATTACAGACCTAACCGAGATCATGGCTTTGCTCCGTGGCAAGAGCCCGGTCGCCTTTGACTTCGAGACTGCCCCCACCGACGAATGGCGGAGCGATCCCCGCGCTGCGCTGGATGCGCACAAATCCGTGATCGTCGGCTGCAGCTTCGCAACCGAGGATGGTGAGGTCTTCTATGTTCCGCTGAATCATCGCGCCGGATGCAACGCAGAGAAGCAAGACGAACTGTGGGCATTCCTGAAGACCGAAATCTTCGAGAACCCGGACGTGATTAAGATCGCGCACAACCTCGCGTTTGAAGCCATGTTCCTTTACGCCAAAGGCATCGTCGTGCAGGCCCCCTGCTACGACACCATTGCCGCAAGCCAGCTTACCCTCAAATCCCATTACGAATTCCGCAACCTGCATGACAGCGGTCTGAAGCTGCTGTCTACCTCGCTGTTCGGCGCGGACATGCCCACCTTCGAGGAAGTGACGCAGGGCAGGTTTTTCGATGAGCTGGATCCCGCCGATTGGGATACCTGCCGCTATGCCTGTGCCGACAGTGATTGGACGTTGAAGCTCTATTACAAGTTCAACACGTGGTTTGATAAGAACATTCCCGCGCACCGCTTCATTGTCGAACAGATCGAGAGCCCGACTGCAGTGTTCACCGGCATGATGAAGTATAACGGTGTGCTCGTCGATCAGGCACTCATGGCGCAGCGCCGTGAGGTTGCCGAAGAAAAGCTGCAGGAGCTGCGTGAGCGCATCGAGCAGTTCACCGGTGACATAGACATCGGTGAAAACTGCGGCACCAACGCTTTCAAAACCTATCTTTTCGATACTTGCGGACTGCCGGTGCTGAAAACAACCATGAAGAACGCAGAGGCAGCCGACGATGAGACGATACAGCTACTTACGGAATACTGCCGAAGTGAGCGCCCCGAGCTCATAGAGATGTTCGAACTGGTGCAGGAATACCGCAAATGGGCAAAGATCAAGAGCACCTATATCGACGGATATTCCAAATGGATCAATCCCGCCACCGGTCGCATACATCCTGATCTTATGCCGATGGGAACGGACACCGGCAGGTTTGCCGCCCGCAAGCCCAACCTTCAGAACATGCCCCGCAAGGGCAATGACCCCATAGGTGTCAGGCAGTTCGTCATAGCCCCCGAAGGCAGTAGCTTTCTCGACTTCGACTTTTCGCAGATCGAGCTGCGCGTCGGCGCCTTCTACTGCCGCGACCCCATCATGATGGAGACCTATAGAAATGGTGGAGATATCCATGCAAGCACCACCTCCGTCATCTTCGGTATTACAGTCGATGAGGCGCAGGATAAGAATAATCCCGATTATAAGGAAAGACGCACCATTGCCAAGAACGTCAATTTTGGTACCTTCTATGGTCTCTTCCCCCGTGGCCTGCAAAAGACCTTGAAGTTCAAAGCAGGCGTGGAAAAGAGCGTCGAGGAATGCGAGAACATCATCAATAACCTCAAGGCCGGTTATCCCGCTCTCACCGTGTGGCAGAAGAACACGGTGGCCGATGCCCGCAGAGCCGGTTATACGGAAACCTCCTTCGGTCGCAGGCGCTACCTGCCGGAGATCAATAACCGCAATAATTGGGGCAAACGCAGCTTCGCAGAACGCTGCTCGATGAATACCCCCATTCAGGGAACGGCAGCGGAGATACTGAAGCTCGCCATGCGGGAGCTCATCCATGAGCTGAGAGGCAACCCACATATCCGCCCGATCCTGCAGATCCACGACGAGCTGCTGTTCGAGGTGGATGACGGACATGAAGCCGAAGCAATCCGCATTATTCGCAAATGCATGGAGCGCCAGCCCTTCCCCTCCTTCGATATCCCCATCGTGGCAGAGGGAGAACATGGCACCTGCTTCGGAAAACTCTCGGAGCTGGAGGATGACCATGTATAGAAACGCAGAAGGCTATAACGATCCGACATTGGGCGCGGTCATGCAGAAAATGATGACCGAGTACAATGCCGAGCAGCGCAAGGAAAACAAGCGGCAGGCGGAAATCCGCAGACGCAAACGTGTTTATATCGTTTCAAAGTATGCCGGAGATACCGCAGAGAACATCAAGAACGCACGCCGCTTTTGCCGTTTTGCCGCGAAGCAGGGTTATATGCCTCTCGCAAGCCATCTGCTGTACCCGCAGTTTCTGAACGATAAGAACCCTTATGAGCGGGAGCTCGGTACGACGTTCGGCTTGATGCTGCTGGCATCGTGCAAGGAGACATGGGTATTCGGCACCGAGCATTCACCCGGCATGGCGGCAGAGATAGCCGAGGCAAAGCGGCTGGATAAGACGATCCGGTACTTTGACCTCGATTGCAAGGAGATTACGGAATGAATATACCGAAGGAATTAAAAGAGTTAAAACAGTGGGTCTGCTGGAGGCTCGTGCCGGATAACGCAGGCGGCAAGGATCGCAAGCTGCCGTTTAACCCCGAGACCGGTAAGGCAGCAGCATCGAATAAGCCGGAGACATGGACGACTTTCGAGATCGCGTCAAAGGCCGTGGACAGATACGGGTACACCGGTTTGGGCTTTATGTTCCAGAAAGAAGGCGGCATCGTCGGCGTGGACATCGATCACTGTTACGATGCTGAGACCGGCACCTTCAATGAAGTGGCAAAGGACATACTGGAGCGGGCACATACCTATACTGAGTTTTCGCCCTCCGGCACCGGCTTGCATCTTTACTTCAAAGGTACGAAGCCCGGAAAGAACAGCAAAAACAGCAATACGCAGGTGGAGATGTATGACAGCGTGCGCTTCTTCACCTTCACCGGCAATGTCCTCGCCGGAACACCGGCGGAGATCGCATCGGACGATGAGACGCTCGCGTGGATATACGATACCTATCTCGCCAAGAAGAAAAAGCCCGTCGAAAGCAAGAAGAAGAAATCCAAGCTGCCCGCTCCTCTCGACGATGATGACGTATTGGAGAAGGCGCAAACGGCCAGCGACGGTGATACCTTCTCTAACCTCTGGAGCGGCAATTGGCAGGGCTTCTATGAGAGTCAGTCGGAGGCGGATATGTCGCTGTGCTTAAAGCTCGCCTTCTGGACGGGCAAGAACCGAGAGCAGATGGACAGGCTTTTCCGTCAGAGCGGACTATTCCGCCCAAAGTGGGATGAGCGGCATCATGCCAACGGCAGCACCTACGGTGAGGAAACCCTCGACAGGGCGATTGAGTTGACGGAGAACGTATATACGCCCAGCAATAAGTCTCAGATATTTGAGTATGAAGGCAAGTACTTCCGCGCAAAGGGCGAAGCGTCCTATGTGATCACGAACTTCGTAATCCGTCCGGTGGAGATGATCGTTGCGGATGAAGAGACGCAGCTCACCGCCGATCTGGTCACTGTACACGGAGAGATATTCCGTATGACCTTCATGACCAGCGATTTCGGCAATACACAAAAGTTCAAATCGCTCCTCAACCGGAACACCATTGCGCTGAGCTATTTCGGTGGTGACGGTGATCTGGAGCTACTGAAGGAATACATCGCCCAGCTTTCTTGGGTATGCAAAACAGGCGTCAAGGCGCTCGGCATCTACGAGCGTGAAGGCGATCAGGTATTCGTTACCTATGATGGCAGCGTAGACGCAAACGGAAACGAGGTCGAGGACATCGTGCAGATGGGAAAGTACAAGGATATCTGCACGGACATGTTGTCGGCGGAGCTTCTCCCAGTAGAGGTATTGAAGGAGCTTGGCCGAGACCTGCTTACCTACAACGATCCCGAAAAGACGGTACCAATTCTGGCGTGGTGTGCCGGATGCTTCGTCAAGGAATATCTGAGGCGTCAGAGCATCAAGTTCCCGCATCTGTTCCTGATCGGTGAAGCAGGCAGCGGCAAGTCTACTACGCTGGAGCGGGTGATACTACCCATGTTTTCGACGGGCAGAGTAACGGCGGCATCACAGGTGACGATCTTTACCATCCTGAATGAAAGCTCGTCCTCCTCCCTCATCCCGCAGTCGCTGGATGAGTTCAAACCGTCAAAGATGGATAATTCCAAGCTCAATATACTGCTTAACCTTTTCCGTGACAGCTACGACGGGCATACAGCCAAGCGCGGCAGAGCCGATCTGAGCGTAACAGAGTATAAGCTCTTGGCACCGATGATCGTTGCAGGTGAGGAATCCGCCGACGAGACGGCTATACGCGAGAGAACGCTGGAACTGCTGTTTTCCAAGAAGGATTTGAAAAAGCCGGACTGCAGGCAGGCCTTCAATCGGCTCAGCCGCAGAGAGCGGGCATTACAGAACTTCGGCAGGACGCTGCTCCATGTGGCATTGTCCCTCAAGCCGGAGATGGCAAGAGCGTGGTATGACGAAGGTATGCCGCTGTTTACCCAAGAGCTCCCGAGCAGGATCGTGAACAACCTCGCCTGCGGGTACGCGGGACTGAAGCTCGTTGAAACGCTGTGCGCAAGCTACAAGCTTTCATGGGATGAGGTTTTCCCGATAAAGCTGGACGCCTGCGTGCGGTATTTGGATATGTCGGCAAAGGATTACCTGCTCGACGGCAGGACGAACAACCAGAGCATCATTGAGCAGACCTTCGAGATCATGGCTCGTATGGAGCTCGACCCGAGGTCAGATTATATGCTCTCCGAGGACGGCACCACGTTATACCTCCGGTTAACGCAGGTATATGACAAGTACACGAAGTACCGCAAAGATTACGCGATTATGGGCGAAGTATTACCATACGCGCAGTTTAAGAAGCAGCTGTTACATTCAGATTTGCTTATTCAGTCCAGCGTGCAGAAGCGCTTTGGCAATGCCAACTACCGGTGCTGGGCTGTGGACTATGTAGCACTCAGCGCGAGATGCGATGTGTCCGGCTTTAGAAACTCGGATGTGACCCCGCTGACATGACGATTATTGTAGCATGTAGCATATTATCACAGAAATTTATAGGTACGCAGGAAAAAGGTTTTTCGTAGTTATTACATGTGATTATTAATATAAATACACGTAATAAGGCGTACCCCCTATAAAAACCGGCGATATACTGCTTCATGCTACAGAAAGGACAACACCGTGAAAGAAGCAGATTTAATCACAGCAATAAAGAAACACCTTGCCACCGTACCTGAAACCTTTGCGTGGAAGGAGCACGGCGGGCAGTACGGCACAGCGGGCATCCCGGATATAATCGTCTGCCACCGTGGTCACTTCATCGCGCTGGAGGCGAAGGTCGGCAAAAATCAGCCAACCAAGCTGCAGACTGTGACCATCGAGCAGATCAGAAAAGCCGGTGGCACCGCAGCGGTCGTCCGGAGTGTCGAGGATGTCAAGGCCGTGCTGGCGGAAACGGAGGCGGCATGGAAGACATGACACCTTACGAGAATTTGGCCAACGCCATTATCCTCAAAGCCGTAAAGGATTATCGGCAAACAAAAAGTGAGAGAACCGAGGCGGAGTTGGAACGTTTCTTCCTCTCCGACTGGTTTCATGTGCTGACCCGCATCGACGGCGAATGGCTGATAAAGAAACTTAGGAAGGAGAAGTCATATGACCGCTAAAGAGTACCTTTCGCAAGCACGATACCTTGACGAAAGAATAAACGCCAAAATAAAGCAGGTGGAAGCTCTGAACACACTGGCCACCAGCGCAACCTCGGTTCTGACCGGTATGCCCCACAGTCCCAATAAAGCTACATCAAAGATGGCGAATATCGTGGATAAGATCGTAGACCTGCAGGCAGAGATCAATCGAGACATTGATGAGCTTGTGGATCTGAAGAAGGCTATCGGGGAACTCATCAAAGCAGTCGACTGCCCAGAGCAGCAGACACTGCTCGAAAAGAGATACCTTTGCTTCCAGTCGTGGGAACAGATCGCCGTGGACATGTTTTACAGCATGCACTACCTTTATAAGGTACATAACGCAGCGCTGGAAAAATGTGAAGCAATCATGCGGCAGGATACCTAACGACATAGAATGATACCTACTACCTATGCTATCATGTAAACTGGAAAGAGAATAGAGGATAGGCCTCGACGGAGAAATCCATCGGGGTCTTTTCCATACATCCAGACAAGAAGAAAGTGAGACAAATCATGTGCAATCAGAAAGACAGGAGCCTTGAGCAGTATATGCTTGTCGGTGCGGAAATGCGTTTATTTAAGGATATCAGAACACGTCTGTGCGTGGACGCTTCCAGAATTCTCAACGTGCCCGAAATGGATAAGTTGCTGCGGGCGATGAAAAAGGTTGACACCATATGCAGCTACCTCGAAGAGCGTATGTTTCAGGATCATCCCGAACTCAACAGCGACTATACAGACGTCTTCTACGGAAGTCTGCAGATAGAACCCCGAACGGCCGTAGATACCGAAGTGATGAAGCTGGCACGTTCTGTTGCGGATGATCTCTTTAAGAAAAGATAAGGCAAGTCCGATGAAAATACTTTGAATGGCAACCCAATCTATACCCACCAGAAAGAAGGAACACCCGTGCCCTACAGGAAAGTAACGTACCGTGAGCAGATATGGTACATCATCCGCTTCAAGCTGCGGGAGATCTTCCGTCGCAGAAAGAAGAAGTGACCCATGCCCATGAAACCCAAACGCCCCTGCGCTTACCCCGGCTGCCCGGAGCTGACAGACCAAACCTACTGCGATAAGCATCGTACCTTAGCCCGCCAGCAGTACGACAAGTACGAGCGAGCCCTAGACGCGAAAAAGAAGTACGGTCGTGAGTGGAAGCGGGTCCGAGACAAATACTTCAAGGCCCATCCCTACTGCGAGAGGTGCTATGCCGAAGGCAGGATGATCCCCGCCGAAGAAGTACACCATAGGCTACCCATCTCACGCGGCGGAACACACGCGACGGAAAACCTCATGTCCCTGTGCCGGAGCTGCCATAACAAGATCCACATCGAGATGGGCGACCGGCATCCATAACTGTCCGAAGATCGGGATCCACACTTCGATATCTGTCCGAAGATTGGGGTACCCGGTAGGGCGGGTCAAATCTCCAGCACTATGCCCTTAAGGGAACGGTGCGGAGTCATTTACAAATTATCGGGAAATCAAGAGACCCAATACCCCCGGAAATCAAGTTTCTCGGGAAATCAAGTGTAGTAATCAACGAAGGAGGTGGCGCACATGGCCAACGGACACGGTGGTGCCCGGCCCGGAGCCGGACGAAAAAAGAAAGCTCTCTCTGAAAAGCTCGTTGACGGAAACCCCGGCAAAGCCCCGCTGACCAAGCTGCAATTCAGCGTACAGGATAACGCCCTGCACGGTGAGGATATGCCTCCGGTTTCCGAATGGCTGACGCAGACCACGAAGAACAGTCAGCAGAACATCGCCCAGCAGGTTTATGAGAACACGTGGAAGTGGCTCAAAGACCGAGGCTGCGATCAGTACGTCAACAAAGACCTGATCGAGCAATACGCCCTATATATGCAGCGCACGATCCAATGTCAGGAAGGCATTAACCAATACGGCCTGCTGGCAAAACACCCCACCACGCAGATGCCAATAGCAAGCCCGTACTTCAATATGGCCCTGCAGGCATCGAAGCAGGCAAACCTGTACTGGATGCAGATATACCAGATCGTGAAGGACAACTGCGAAACGCCCATCGGCGGCAGCAATCCTAACGATGACCTCATGGAGAAGCTGCTCGGATGACCATCGGACTGATCGACGTGGACGGCCACAATTTTCCAAACCTCGCCCTCATGAAGCTGGCCGCCTATCACAAACAGCAGGGCGACACGGTCGAATGGTATCAGCAGGATCGCCATTACGATCTCGTTTACCAAAGCAAGGTTTTCGACGAAACCTACACCCCGGACATTACCTTTACCCCGCAGGCCGATACCGTGATCAAAGGCGGCACCGGCTACGGGCTGGAGAACAAGCTGCCGGAGCCCGTCGAGCACATCATGCCGGATTACAGCCTATACAGCATAACGGACACTGCCTACGGTTTCCTCACAAGAGGATGCCCCCGGCATTGTCCGTTTTGTGTTGTTGGAGACAAGGAAGGGCTCCGCAGCCAAAAGGTCGCTGACCTGACCGAGTTTTGGAGCGGGCAGAAAAACATAGAGCTCCTCGACCCGAACCTGCTGGCCTGCCCCCAGCGCATGGAGCTGCTGGATCAGCTGGTCGAAAGTCGGGCCGTGGTCAACATCGACCAAGGGCTGGACATCCGCCTGACCAATGAGGAAATCGCGGATAAGCTCGGACGGATGCGGATCAAGCGCATCCACTTTGCGTGGGACAACCCGCAGCAGGATTTGGAGCCATATTTCCGGCGATTCGCAGAGAGCTACCGGCGCAAGGGCTCCTCCCGCAAGGCCGTGTATATCCTCGTCAATTACAACTCGACCATGGAAGAAAACCTGCACCGCATCTACACCGTGCGGGATTTGAAGTACGATCCCTACGTCATGGTATATGACAAGCCCCACGCCCCAGCAGAGATCAAACAGCTCCAGCGCTGGGTGAACAACAAATTCGTCTTCGGCAAGTGCCGGACATTTGAAGAATACAAGGCATAGGAGGAACCTCATGCAGATTGAGAAAGTACCTGTGGAAAAGCTGCGGGCCGCAGCCTACAACCCACGAAAAGAATTGCTCCCCGGCGACGCGGAGTACGAAAAGCTCAAGCGTAGCATTACCGAGTTCGGCTACGTCGAGCCGGTCATCTGGAATAAACGCAGCGGCAATGTGATCGGCGGCCACCAGCGCCTGACGGTCATGAAGAACCTCGGCTACACCGAGGTCGATTGCGTCATCGTTGATCTGGACGATATGCGCGAAAAGGCGCTGAACCTCGCCCTCAATAAAATTCAGGGTGAATGGGACAAGGACAAGTTGACGGCCCTGCTGGCAGATTTCGACGGCAGCGAGTTCGACGTCACCATGACCGGCTTCGACGCCGCAGAGGTGGATGAGCTCCTGAACGCCTTTTATTCTGCCGAAGCCGTGCAGGATGATTTCGACGTGGACGAAGCCCATGAGGCGATCACGTCCAAAGGTGCGATCACAAAGCCCGGTGACGTTTGGAAGCTGGGTGTCCACCGGCTCATGTGCGGCGACAGCACCAACGCGGCAGACTTCGCAAAGCTCATGAACGGCAACCGGGCACAGATGGCCGTGACCTCTCCGCCATATGGTGTCGGCAAGGACTACGAAAGCAAGGGAATCGACCCGTGGTTTGAAACCATGCGCCCCGTCGTCCAGAACCTGACCCGCTACGCTGGGATCGTGTGCTGGAACCTTGGAGACATGTACCCCACAGGGACGCAGTTCATTGAGCCCACTAATTTCTATTCCGCCCAGCTTTTCCGTGAATGCGGCTTCCGGCCCATCTGGATCAGAATATGGAAGAAGCAGGCGCTGAACTTTGGCATCAACCCGTACCACCTCGTCAGCAACAAGCCGATCCAGCAGTACGAGTACATCTCCGCTTTCAGCCAGAACGGCAATGTGGAGTACAACGATCAGGAATACGTCTGGCTTTCCACCTACGCAAGCCACGCTTACAAATTCGTCAAGCGCCTGACCAAGCAGGAACGAAAGAATTGGGGCTACTCCGGTATTTGGGAGATGACCACCGTCCACGCGAACAAGGATCATCCCGCCATGTTTCCGGTGGAGCTGCCTTGGCGCTGCATTAAGATGCACAGCGACCGTGACGACATCGTGCTGGAACCGTTCAGCGGAAGCGGCACGACCATCATTGCCTGCGAGCAACTGGAACGCGTTTGCTATGCCATGGAAAAAGAGCCGGAGTACGTTGACCTTGCCGTGAAACGCTGGGAAAACTTCACCGGCCAGAAGGCGGAAAGAGTGAGTGCAGATGAGTAAGCTAAAATTCGCAAAGCCAAAGAAGCCCCAGCTCCACGTGGTATCCCTGTCAGGCGGCAAGGACAGCACGGCCATGCTGCTGCGTATGATCGAAGAAGGCATGCGGATCGACATCATCCTTTTCTGCGATACCGGTCTGGAGTTCCCGGCCATGTACCGGCACCTCGACAAGGTCGAAAAGGACACCGGCGCACACATCACCCGGATTTGTGCCAACCACGATTTTGAGCACATGCTCCTTCACCATGAGATCATGGTGAAGAAGAACGGTGAGCATAAGCAGCACCGTGGCTTTAGCTGGCCCGGCCCGCATTACCGCTGGTGTACGAGAGACCTGAAGGAGCGCCCCCGTGAAGCCTTCCTCCGTCCCCTGCAAAAGAAGTACGACATTATCGAGTACGTCGGCATTGCAGCGGATGAGGGCTACCGGCTGGAGCGGAAAAACAACCAGCAGGAAAACGTCCGGCACCCGCTCGTGGACTGGGGCATGACCGAGGCGGATTGCCTCCAGTATTGCTATGACCATGGCTATGATTGGGAGGGCCTTTACCACTATTTCGACCGCGTCTCCTGCTGGTGCTGCCCCCTCCAGCCGCTGGCCGACCTGCGGCAGCTTTATGAGCATTTCCCGGAATTGTGGGCCCAGCTCAAGGAATGGGACGAAAAGACGTGGCGATCCTTCAAGGCAGACTTCACCGTCGAGCAGCTGGCAAAGCGGTTCGATTTGGAGAAGGCATGGCAGGCCGAAGGAAAAGACATCAACAGCAGGGAGTTCCACACGGAGCTCCAGAAAATCATGGAGGAAGAAACATGTACGAAAAAGTGAACCCGGCACACCCGGACAAAATTGCAGACCGCATCGCCGGAGCCATCGTTGATCTGGCATACAAAAAGGAAGAGAACCCGAAGATCGCCGTGGAGGTGCTTATCGGCCATGGCATGTGCCATGTGATCGCAGAGACCTCCGTCCACATTTCCGTGGAAGCCATCCAGCAGGCCGTGAAGCGCATCGCCGGTGAAAAGGTTCGGCTGGACTACCACGAAGTGCAGCAGGATCCCATTCTTGCCGGAAACCAGCAGGACGGCATCCGCTGCGGCGACAATGGCATTTTCAAGGGCATGCCGGTTACGCAGGAACAGCTTGCGCTGTCGAGAATTGCAAGGCACCTGTATGATGCGTTTGCTACGGAAGGCAAATATATTCTCGACGGGCCCGACCTGATCATCTGCCAGAGCAACGTCCGCAGGAAGACCCTCACCCGGCATTTCCCGCAGGCTACCATCAACCCGCTGGGCTACTGGACGGGCGGAACCGACGTGGACACCGGCGCTACCAACCGCAAGCTGGGCTCGGATATGGCCGACAGCATCACCGGAGGCGGGCTGCACGGCAAAGACCTTTCCAAAGCTGACGTCAGCGTGAACATCTACGCTTGGATCAAGGCACAGATCACCGGCGAACCGGTCAAGCTGTCCTGCGCCATCGGAGACGAAACCGTGGACGGCAAGCCATACGCAGAAATCGTGCAGATCGCCCGCGATCATATCAAGATGATCGGCGGCTTCGAGAAATTTGCGGAATGGGGCTTGGTGTGATGGAGATACGGAAAATACCAGTCACAGAGCTGAAACCGGCCAAGTACAACCCACGGAAAGACCTGCGCCCCGGCGACCCGGAGTTTGAAAAGTTGCGCCGGAGCGTCGAGGAATTCGGCTATGTCGAGCCGATCCTGTGGAACCAGCGTACCGGCGTGGTCGTCGGCGGGCACCAAAGATTAAAGGTGCTACAGCACCTCGGCTATACCGAAGTGGACTGCGTCATCCTCGACCTCGACGAACAAAAGGAAAAGGCTCTGAATGTGGCGCTGAACAAAATCAGCGGTGACTGGGACATCCCGCTCCTGACGGCCTTGCTGAAAGACCTGAACGACGGCGGCTACGACGCCACCATTACCGGCTTTGACGTTTCGGAAATGAGCGACCTGTTCGATGACCAAAGCGAGATCAAGGAAGACGATCCTCCCGATGTGGCCCCGGAACACGAAACGGCCTTCACCCAGCTGGGCGACCGCTGGCTGCTGGGCGATCACGTCTTGTATTGCGGCGACAGCACCGACGAAAAGGACGTGGCCTCCCTCATGAACGGAGCCGTGGCGGATTTGTGCGTAACGGATCCTCCGTATAACGTAGCCTACGAAGGCAGCAACGGACTCACGATCCAGAACGACAACATGCCGGAGACGGAGTTCCGGAAATTCCTCACGGCAGCCTTCAACCGGATGCGGGAAAACATGAAGCCCGGCGCGGCCTTCTACATTTGGCATGCCGAGACCGAAGGCGGAGCATTCCGCACCTGCTGCAACGCAGCCCTCGGTAAAGTCCGGCAGATGCTGATCTGGAACAAGAACAGCTTCACCATCGGGCACCAAGACTACCAGTGGAAGCACGAAGCCTGTATCTACGGATGGACGGACGGGGCACAGCACTACTTCAAGGACGACCGGACGCAGGCGACGGTGATCGAGGATAAACACATCGATATAAATAAGATGAAGAAGGAAGAAATGCGCGACCTCCTACGCGACATGCTTTCGGACAAAACCTCGACCACGGTCATCGACGAAAATAAGCCTGCCCGAAACGCCGAACATCCCACGATGAAACCCCTGAAGCTGCTTGCCCGGCTCATCAAGAACAGCAGCCAGCAGGGCGAGATCGTGCTGGACACCTTCGGCGGATCCGGCAGCACCCTCATCACCTGCGAGCAGCTGAAGCGCCGGTGCTACACCATGGAGCTTGACCCGAAATACGCCGACGTGATCGTCAAGCGCTGGCTGAAATTCACCGGTCAAAGTGCTGCTGTTTTAGTTAGAAATGGCGAAAAAAAGGCCGTAAGTCTGTTAGATTTTACCCCCTGATTTTGCAATAATTGTCTGGCTTTTCTGTGTTTCTTCTGGCTTAATAGGCTTACAAAAAACAAGGGAGGAACACCGAAATGAAATACACCAACCCCATCTACCGGAACCGCGAGGAAGCCGCAGACTACTGCAGACTGGAAGCCGCCTTCGCTAAGAAGTACAGCGACGCCGCGATCCAGCGGGCCGCCGAAGGTAAATGCAGCGCAGCATGGTGGAACGCGGACAACGCCAAGACGGCAGCGACCTGCGCCATGCAGGCCCACGAAGCCCTCTGGGGCTACACGGACGGTGAGCTCACCGACTACGAGTTCGAGTGCTTCGAGGCAGCGGAGATCGCGCAGGCAGACGCGCTGAAGGCAGCCCGCGCCGCAGCCGCAGCGGTCGAGAAGCTCAACGCGGCAAAGAGATAAGGGAGGGACGCGGAATGAAAAAAACCATCGACGCCATCGAGCAGGCCCTTGCCTCCCACAGCAAATGGAGCTGGAAGCAGCTCGGCTTCAACCCCACCTTCGGCCAAGCCTACCTGTACAGCCGGGACGCGGGCAACGGCCTCCTGAACTTCGCGGATACGATCTGGGATGATGAAATCCCCGCGATCCTCGAAGACTGCCACAGAACCGGGATCACCGAGTTCACGATCAGCAGCACCTTCTCCAGCATGGTCAATACCATCGCAGAATTCGAGCGTCACGGTTGCCGCCTGCAGGGCATGACCGAGATCAACAGCAACATGGAGAGCTGGGACACCGGCGAGAAGGAACGCATCCCCGCCTTCAAGATGGCCATGTAAGAACTGACAGCAGCGACGCGAGCAGGACGCCCGACGCCGCTTTTTTCTGTCCATTTTCGTAGGTTTTCAGCGCAAATGTCTGTATAGTTTTACCCGCCGTTTTCGGTTTATTTCTCTAGATATTCTGTGTTTTCTCTGGCTTAATAGGGTTACAAAAACAAAGGGAGGACACAACAATGACCATCAACTACAAAACCAACGGAGCCTACTGCACCAAGAGCCTGACCGAGTGGTACTTCGGCAAAACCTTCGTCAAGAAGGCCACCGACGCGGCCCTCAAGGACTACAGCAAGACCGGCAAGCGTCAGCACAAAACATGGCAGGACGGCACCGGCTACCTGACCGTGTGCATCGAAGGATAAGGAGGAAGCAACCATGACAGACAAGCAGGTAAAGCAGATCAAAGCCCAGCTCCCGGAGGGCGAACACCTCGACCGGATGTACAGCGCCTACGAAGGCGGCATCCGGGTCATCAGCAAAGACCGCAGCGGCCACGAATACCGCTACCGGGCGATCTTCGACGCCGACGATAACGTCAGCATCGAGCGGATGTAAAGGGAGGGACGGACATGATCAAGGTCAAGAAGTTCTACGATGTCCTGAACCGGAACGCGGAGCTGGAGATCGACACCACTACCGGCAACACCCTCTACTGCGGAACCGTCCGCAGCATCCCGGATGAATACGATGACCTCCCGGTGGCCGACTTCCACTGGAACCACAACGGGCGGATACAGATCGTAGTCGAACAGCAAGCATAAGGACAGCAGCGACGCGGGCACGAAGCCCGGCGTCGTTTTTTCGTGCTCACCCCTCTGTGCAGGTTGGTTGGTTTTGCACAGTTTTACCCGCCGCGCTTCTGTGGTTATTCCGTATGGCTATTGTGTGCTTTCTCTGGCTTAATAGCCTTACAACAAACAAAGGAGGCCACAAGCCATGACAATCAAAATCACCCTCAACGGAACCACCCGCAAGAACCTCGCCGCCCTGATCGCAGAGCAGCTCGACAGCACCGCAAAATACGCCGGAGCCCCCAGCTTCGCCTACACCGCAGGCCCCGCCACCATCGACAAGGACGGGACGGTAACCTTCACCGAGGATACCGCCGTCAACACGATCCGCAAGGTTCTGGACACCCTCGACGCAGCAGGCATCGAATACGACCGGCCCGCCGAGCTGGACGAACCTGCCCCGGCAGAACCCCACCTGACGGTGAGCTACCCGCTGGAAAAGCTGGAACACACCGGCCTGCGGAACCTGAAGATGATCCTCACCGCAAAGAAGTCCCTCATCTGCAAGGCCCTCGGCGTCGAGGACATCCCCCTGAAGGTCACCGAGATATCGGTGGACTTCCCATGGTTCAGAACCGACCTGACACCGGCTGCCACCCACGCCTACGAAACCTTCATCCGCAAGCTGTGTGAGATGGCTGCGACCCAGCAGCGCGTCACGGCCAAAGAGAAGCCGGTGGACAATGAGAAATACGCCTTCCGGTGCTTCCTCCTGCGCCTCGGCCTGATCGGAGACGAATATAAGACCGACCGCAAAATCCTGCTCCAGAACCTGACCGGCTCCGGCAGCTTCAAGAGCGGAGCCAAAAAGCAATACGCCCCCGGCCTCGACCCGATCCCCACCCCGGAGAACACGGTGAAGATCGACGTGCCGGAGGCCATGCGCCGCCTGCAGGATCCGCAGGTGCGAGAGGAAATCCGCGCCATCATGAATGAAGAGGATGGTGAGCAGGCATGACGGGCTTCCCAGAAAGAGAGATCGTCGAGATGCTCCGGGCCCGATACAAGCCCGGAGCCCGCGTGGAGCTACTGCGGATGAACGATGTGCAGGCTCCGTCTGTCGGGACAAAGGGCACGGTCATCGGCGTGGACGATATCGGCAGCGTCATGGTGAGCTGGGACAACGGCTCCAGTTTATCCGTGGCATACGGAGAAGACGCCTGCTGGGTAATCAAATAATCCCCGACCTGATGCGGAAAACGGTGGGGCACCCCACCGCTTTTTTCTGTCAATTTCGCACGGTTTCAGCACGTAAAGACTGTTACGTTTTACACGCTGTTTTGCGTTTCTTTCTCTGGCTTTCCTGTGTTTTCTCTGGCTTAATAGGGTTACAAAAAACAAGGGAGGACACGAAAATGACCACAGAAAAAGCAAACAAGGACTTCACCAACTTGATCGCCGCCAACGGCTTCAAGGCCACCGGCGACAAGACCTCCACCGGCTGCGACATTTACCGCCGCGAATGGAGCCGCAAGGTGCAGGTCGCATGGTACGGCGAGAGCACCGACCGGCTGGAGATCACGACATGGATCAGCTACGGCATCCAGATGGTCAGGATCGCCCGCAACGGACGCCCCGAAGACCGCATCCGCGACTACAGTAGCCCGAAGCGGGCCATGAACGCCATCGCGGAGATCGCAAGATGCGCCGGATACAGCATGGAGGTGGAAGCATGAGCAGAACCGGATTCAACCCCGAACTGTGGCACGAAGGTGACCTGCAGGTCGGCAAGACCAGCTACCACTACTGGGCAAAGGTCTACGACGAAGGCTCCGAATGGGGCATCAACGAAGGCCGGATCAGCAAGCTGATGATCAAGCAAGACAGCAAGATCGTATGCAACTACGACAGAGGCTGGGATTTCGAGCCGAAGAAGGGCTCCGGCGCCGACAAGGCCCTGCAGCAGGTGCTGAACATCTACAAGGGATAATAGACAAGGACGCGGGCCGGGCAACCGGTGCCGCTTTTTCTATACATTTTCGCCGGTTTTCATGCCGAAAGTCTATTACGTTTTACCCGCTGTTTTGACTTTCTTTCTCTGGCTTTTCTGTGCTTTGTCTGGCTTAATATGCTTACCACGAAGGCCAAGGAGGAAACAGAAATGACCAGATTCGAGAAGGACATGCAGGAAGCCCTGAACGGCAACGCCACTATAGTGCTCAAGAGCCGCAAGGCAGAGATCGAGCGCCTAACCAAGGAAGGCAAAGCCTGCAAGAACAGCTTCCGCAGACAGTGCCTCGCACAGGAAGTCGCAAGACTGCAGCGCGAATACAACGCAATCGACGAAACGATCTGAGGGAGGGACAGACGATGGCAAGCATAAAGATGCAGCACGAAGGTTCGCTGAATGTCTACGGGATCCACTACCGCTACTCCATGACGGTCGCCGCAGACAAGACCAAGAATGGGATCGAGGGCGGCAAAGTCACCATGCTGCGCATGAGCGTAGACGGTGAGACCGTGTGCGAATACGACCGGCGCTGGATCAAGGAGCCGGGCAACGCCAACACCGAGCTGGACGCCGAAATCCTCCTCCATGAGTACAACTGGTGAGGGAGGAACGGACGATGGCAAAAGAATATCGGTACTATGTAACAGCGGGCATCAATGCTGCAATCGAGCGGGACGCCCACTTCGCAAAAGAAGTGTTCCTCGCTACGAGCCGGTACGCCGCCCACGACTGGGGCGACCTGTGCGAGAGCGATAAAACTCTGAACGAACATGCCCTGCAGCACGGCGGACGCATCCTCGCCGCCTATCCCACAAGCCAAGGCCGCATGTACATCATCACCGAGGATGCAGCAGCAAGACTGCTCATGACCACGGTGCTCTTCGCGGACGAATACTAAAGGAGGCACGACCATGGAGAAGGCCACCATCACCTACGACCGCAGCGGGCCCAGCGGCAACATCTACGCGATCCTCGGCGCGGTCAGTCAGGCCCTGCGAAAGCAGAGCCGGTACACTGATTTCAACACCCTGCGAGACCGGGTGTTCGAGGCACAAAGCTACGAGGAAGCCCTGAAGATCATCGGAGAGACGGTCAACCTCGTAGAAATCCACAAGTAAACAACAGCCAGACGGCAGCGGAAACGCTGTCGTTTTTCTTTTCCAAGGAGGGACAAATGGCAGAAAGCAAGATCATACTCCCCGAAAAGAAGCTGATCACCAACCCCTCCCTCGCGGATCGCGCCGTCGCCTTTATCAATGCGCTGAAGCACACCAAGGGCGAATGGCACGGCCAGCCGTTCAATTTGCTGCCGTGGCAGGAAACCGTCATCCGCGATGTGTTTGGCACGGTCAAAGAAAACGGTTACCGACAGTACAATACCGCGTATATCGAGATACCCAAAAAGCAAGGCAAAAGTGAGCTGGCCGCAGCCGTCGCCCTTTACCTGCTGGCCGGAGACGGAGAATGGGGAGCCGAGGTTTATGGCTGCGCTGCCGACCGGCAGCAGGCGTCCATCGTTTTCGATGTGGCCTGCCAGATGGTGGATCAGTGTCCTGCCCTCAAAAAGAGGATCAAGCCGGTGCTGTCACAAAAACGGCTTGTGTACACACCCCTGAACAGCTTCTATCAGGTGCTATCAGCGGAAAGCTACACCAAGCACGGCCTGAACGTCCACGGCGTCGTATTCGATGAGCTCCATGCCCAGCCGGACAGACGCCTCTTCGATGTTATGACCCACGGCTCCGGTGACGCCCGAAAGCAGCCGCTGTTCTTTTTGATCACGACCGCAGGCACCGACCGGAACAGCATCTGCTGGGAGATACATTCCAAAGCAAAAGACATCCTCGAAGGCCGGAAAAACGATCCGACGTTTTACCCCGTGATATACGGCATTGGAGACAATGACGATTGGACGGACGAAGCCAACTGGTACAAAGCGAACCCGTCGCTGGACATCACGGTGGATGTGGAAAAGCTCCGCGCCGCCTATAACAGCGCCAAGGACAACCCCGCAGAAGAAAACCTCTTCCGGCAGCTGCGCCTAAACCAGTGGGTAAAGCAGTCGGTACGCTGGATGCCCATGGATGCTTGGGATAAGTGCAGTGAGCCGGTAGACCCGGAGGCCCTGATCGGCAGGGAGTGCTACGCGGGTCTCGACCTGTCCAGCAGCACCGATATTACCGCATTCGTGCTGGTCTTTCCCCCGGAGGATCCCGAAGGCCGGTACGCGATCCTGCCGTATTTCTGGGTGCCGGAGGAAACGCTTGACCTGCGCGTCCGGCGTGACCACGTCCCTTATGACGTGTGGAAAAAGCAAGGCAGCATCCTGACCACCGAGGGAAACGTGATCCATTACAATTTCATCGAGAGCTTCATTGAAAACCTCGGAGAGAAATACAACATCAAGGAAATCGCCTATGACCGATGGGGAGCTGTGCAGATGAGCCAGAACCTCGACGATGACGGATTTACCATCGTGCCCTTCGGTCAAGGCTTCAAGGACATGAGCCCTCCGACGAAAGAGCTCATGAAGCTGGTGCTGGAAAGCAGGATCGCCCACGGTGGGAACGCCCCGCTCCGGTGGATGATGGATAACATCTTCATCCGTACTGACCCGGCGGGCAACATCAAGCCCGATAAGGAAAAGAGCACCGAGCGAATCGACGGAGCCGTGGCGACGATCATGGCCCTTGACCGTGCGATCCGGCACCAAGGCACCGGTTCCTCCGTGTACGATCAGAGGGGCCTGCTTTTCATCTAAACATCAAACACCGAAGGAGAGAAACAAATGAGCATCTTGTCAGGTTTTTTCCATTCCCGCGACAAGCCCCAGAACCGGACAGCAGGCAGCGCCTATGCCTTCTTCATGGGCGGCAGCACAGCAGGCAAAACGGTCAATGAACGCAGCGCCATGCAGATGACGGCAGTTTATTCCTGTGTGCGTATTCTGGCGGAGGCCATCGCTGGACTTCCGCTACAATTATATATGTACACGGAAGAAGGCAGCAAGGCCAAAGCAGTCGACCATCCGCTGTACCGGCTCCTACACGACGAACCAAACCCTGAAATGAGCAGCTTCGTGTTCAGAGAGGCCCTCATGACACACCTGCTCCTGTGGGGCAATGCTTACGCACAGATTATCCGCAACGGCAAGGGTGAGGTCGTGGCCCTGTACCCGCTCATGCCGAACAAGATGACCGTGGACAGGGACAGCAACGGAAAACTGCTCTACAAGTACCAGCGATCCAATGAGGAAGCCCCCACGATGGAGGGCTCGTCCGTAATCCTGCAACCGGCAGATGTCCTGCACATCCCCGGCCTTGGCTTCGACGGCCTCGTTGGTTACAGCCCCATCGCCATGGCCAAGAACGCCATCGGCCTTGCCATCGCCACCGAGGAATATGGTGCCAAGCTGTTTGCAAATGGAGCTGCCCCCAGCGGCGTTCTTGAACACCCCGGCACCGTGAAGGATCCCAGCCGGGTGCGCGATGCATGGCAAAGCCAGTTCGGCGGCAGCAGCAACGCCGGGAAGATCGCCGTTCTGGAAGAGGGCATGAAATATACGCCCATCAGCATTTCCCCAGAACAGGCGCAATTCCTTGAAACCCGAAAATTCCAAATCAACGAAATTGCTCGAATTTTTAGAGTTCCGCCCCATATGGTCGGAGACCTCGAAAAGTCGAGCTTTTCTAATATCGAGCAGCAGAGCTTGGAGTTCGTCAAGTACACCCTCGACCCGTGGGTAGTCCGCTGGGAGCAGAGCATCGCCCGATCCCTCCTGACCCCCGAAGAGAAGAAAACGTACTTTGCCAAGTTCAATGTCGATGGCCTTCTGCGCGGCGACTACCAAAGTCGCATGCAGGGCTACGCCATCGGCAGACAAAACGGCTGGATGAGCGCCAACGATATCCGTGAGCTCGAAAACCTCGACAGGATCCCCGCCGAAGAGGGTGGCGACCTGTACCTCGTAAACGGCAATATGCTCCCGCTCCAGCATGCCGGAGCTTTTGCAGCTATCCCCGATTATGAAGAAAAGGAGGAAAACCCTGACGATGAACAAACCCAAGACGAAGAAGTTCTGGAACTGGCACAATCCGGTACAGAACGAAAACGAAGCCGAACCGGTAGAACGGGTACTTGAGATCTACGGCACCATTGCCGAAGACAGCTGGTTCGATGATGACGTCACCCCCGAAGAGTTCCGCTCGGAGCTGTTTGCCGGAACCGGCGATGTGGTCATCTGGATCAATTCACCCGGTGGTGACTGCATCGCAGCCAGCCAGATCTACGCCATGTTGATGGACTACCCCGGCAATGTCACCGTGAAGATCGACGGCATCGCAGCATCGGCGGCAAGCGTGATCGCCATGGCAGGAACAAAGGTGCTGATGGCACCGACCGCGCTGATGATGATCCATAACCCTGCAACCGGAGCCTTCGGTGACCACACTGACATGCAGAAGGCCATCGAGATGCTGGACGAAGTAAAGGAAAGCATCATCAACGCCTACGAGCTTCGGACAAGCCTGTCCAGAACCCAGCTTGCCCACATGATGGACAGCGAGACGTGGATGAACGCCAAGAAGGCCATGGAGCTCGGCTTTGCCGATGCGTTTCTGGAGGACGCAAAGCGGCAGCAGCCGGAGGACGTGGAAGCATATGAGTTCTCCACCAAGACCGTGGAAGCAGCGGTCGTCAACAAAATCATGGCCAAGGTCAGAAAGACCGAAGCCGCCAAACCGAAGGGCCGATCCGTGGATGCACTCATGGAGCGGCTCAATCTTTTGAAAAACTAATTTTTATGGAGGAAAAACAATATGTCTATCACTGAACTTCGCATGAAACGCGCCAAGGCTCTGGAAGCGGCAAAGGCATTTCTGGAGTCGCGCAGACAGAACGACGGCACTCTGACCGTCGAGGACGATGCCACCTACACCGGCATGGAGAACGACATCACCAAGCTCGGCAACGAGATCGCCCGCATGGAGCGTCTCGAAGCGATGGATGCTGCGCTCAATCTCCCCATCAGCAAGCCCCTGACCGAGAAGCCCGAAGCTGCCAAGAAGGACGAAAAGACCGGTCGCGCCTCCGATGCCTATAAGAAAGCATTCTGGGCACAGGCACGTTCCCGTGACGGCGTCGCTCCCGAGCTCCGCAACGATCTGCAGATCGGCACTGATAGTGAGGGCGGTTACCTTGTTCCTGATGAGTTCGAGCACACCCTCGTGCAGGCGCTGAACGAAGAGAACGTCATCCGTAATCACGCCCGCGTCATCACCACCTCCAACGGTCTGCACAAGATCCCCATCGTCGCCGCCCACGGCAGCGCCGCATGGATGGAGGAAGAGGACGCCTACACCGCAAGTGATGAGACCTTCGGTCAGGTCAATCTCGACGCCCACAAGGTCGGTACGCTCATCAAGGTCTCCGAAGAGCTCCTGCAAGATAGCGCCTTCGACCTCGAAGCCTACATGAACGAGGAATTCACCCGCCGCATCGGTGACAAAGAAGAGGATGCCTACCTGAACGGTGACGGTTCCCACAAGCCCACCGGCATCTTCAATGGCACCGGTGGTGCGCAGGTCGGCGTGACTGCTGCAAGCACCACTGCGATCACGGCGGATGAGGTTATTGATCTGTTCTACAGCCTCAAGGCACCTTACAGAAAGAATGCTATCTGGATTCTGAACGATGCAACCGTCAAGGCCATCCGCAAGCTCAAGAATGGCTCCGGCGACTACCTGTGGCAGCCCGCTCTGAAGGACGGCGACGTTCCCACCATCCTTGGCCGTCCCTACTTCACTTCGCAGTTTGCACCCACTATCGAAGCCGGTGCCAAGGTCATGGCCTTCGGTGACTTCTCCTACTACTGGATCGGTGACCGTCAGGGCATTTCCTTCAAGCGCCTGAACGAGCTGTATGCCGGTAACGGCCAGATCGGATTCCTCGCCTCCAAGCGTCTCGACGGTAAGCTCGTACTGAGCGAAGCTGTTAAGGTGCTGCAGATGAAGGCAAGCTCCGGCACCTAATAATCCGCAGGGCTCCGGTGTAACAGCCGGAGCCCATTCACAGGAGAGAACATCATGATATTAACCCTCGAAGAAACAAAGAAATACCTCCGTGTGGATTTCGACGACGATGACGAATTGATCGAGTCCTTCATCGTGACCGGTGAAAAGCTGGTGGCGGATGTGCTGCGGGTGGAGCCAGAGACCTTCGAGCAGAGCGTGACCGAACAGATCCGGGTGGCGGCAATGTATGCTGTGGCATATTTGTATGAGCACCGGGAGGAAGCAGATCACCATGCGCTGGTACTCTCCCTCCGGTATCTGCTTTTCGGAGATCGGCAGGTGGGCTTCTGATGAACATCGCACTCCTGAACACCCGAATCACTATCCAGCAGCAGACCACGACCGTCGATGATATCGGCAATCACCTGAACAAATGGCAGGAATATTACACCTGCGCGGCCACCGTTAGTGGCGAGACAAACGGTGAAGCCGAGGAAGCAGCGACCACCGTGGACGACACCAACGCCTGCTTCACGATCCGCTACTGTACGCTGGTATCCGCTATCACGAACACCGGCTTCCGTGTCCTCTTCGACGGCCAGATTTATGACATCCTCTCCGTAGACCACCAAAACTACAAGCGCAAGAGCATCAAGCTCCACTGCCGGAAAACGAGGCGCTGACCATGGGAACCAAAACAAGCGTCGGCAACCTCGCCTCGGAGGTCATGAAGCAGCTGGATGACTATGCCAAGGTAACAACGGAGGGCATGAAGAAGGCCGTCAATGATGCAGGCAAAACCGTCCGCAAGGAAATACAGGCGGGAGCCCCGGCCAGAACCGGAGCCTATAAGAAAAGCTGGAAGGTTAAAAAGACCGACGAAAGCTCCAATAAGCTGGAGGTCACCATCCATTCCGGCAAGCCCGGCCTGCCGCATCTTTTGGAGCACGGACACGCAAAGCGCAACGGTGGCAGAACACGGGCGATCCCGCATATCGCACCTGCCGAAGAGCTCGGCATCGAGCAGCTGGAGCAGGACATAGAGAGGATGATACGGAATGGATGATCTTTTGCAGATCATGCAGGAACTGACCCTGCCGTTTGCCTACGACCATTTTGCCGAGGGCGAATCACCGGAACCACCATTCGCCGTGTACCTCATCCCCGGCAACAACAACTTTGCCGCAGACGGCATTGCATATTTCAAAATAAACGAAGTGCATATCGAGCTGTACACGGATAAAAAAGACCCGGAGCTCGAAGCACAAGTGGAAGCCGTGCTGGATCAGCATGGCATTTTTTATGACAAGACAGAGACGTGGATAGAGTCCGAAAAGTTCTACGAAGTCCTGTTTATTTTCGACATGGAGGCATAAAAAACATGGGTAACAAAATTAAGTACAACCTGAAAAACGTGCATGCCGCCAAGCTGACCGAGACAACAACCAGCACCGGCACCACGTACAGCTACGATACTCCGCAGGCTATCCCCGGCGCAGTTAGCATTTCCCTTGACGCAGAGGGCGAATCCAGTCCTTTCTACGCAGACGGCATTGTATATTTCAGATCAGCCACGAACAACGGATATTCCGGCGAGCTGGAGCTGGCCCTCATTCCTGAGTGGTTCCGCACGGATATTCTGCAGGAACAGCTGGACAATAAAGGCGTCCTGCTGGAACGCAGTGACATTGCGGAAAGCGTGAAATTCGCGCTGCTCTTTGAGTTTGACGGTGACGTCAAATGCATTCGTCATGTGCTATATTGCTGCAGCGCGGCCCGCCCGTCCATCGAATCCGAGACCAAGGAAGATACCATACAGCCCGGAACAGAAAAGCTGTCCATCACGGCGGATCCTCGCAGCGACGGTCTGGTAAAGGCCAGAACCGGCGACACCACCGACAGCACCACCTACAACGGATGGTACGGCGCGGTCTATACCAGCACCGGAGGTAGCACCACATGATTATTAAAGAAATCGAGATCAGCGGCGTAAAGGTGGCTTTCAAGTCATCTGCCGCGGTGCCCCGCTTGTACAGGGCAAAATTCCAGCGTGACGTATTCAAGGACTTCGCCAAGCTGGAGAAGGCATTCAAGAGCAAGACCGAAGATGGTGAGAATATCCCCATCGAAGATCTGGAACTCTTTGAAAACCTCGCCTACATCATGGCGCTGGCTGCCGACAGCACCGTCCCCACAGACATCGACGAATGGCTTGACCAGTTCGACATGTTTTCGATTTACGAGGTGCTGCCGGAAATCATCGAGCTTTGGGGCACCAACATGCAGACGGATGTAACCGTTAAAAAAAACAAAATCCCAGCACCCGTGAAATGACCACGGCGCTGTTCCTCCTGCGGGCAGTCGAGCTGGGTATCAGCATCGGAGACCTTGACCTGCTCACCATCGGGCTCGTTCTCGATATGTGGAGCGAAAAGGCAAACGATAACGTGACCTATAGCAAGGTCGCCACGCAGGAGGATTTCGACCGCTTCTAAGGGAGGTGAACAGTGATGGCAAGTAGAATAAAGGGTATTACCGTAGAGATCGGTGGCGATACCACTGGTCTCGAAAAAGCCCTAAAGGGTGTCAATAGTTCCATAAAAACGACGCAATCAGCATTGAAGGACGTGGAGCGCCTTTTGAAGCTCGACCCTACGAACACTGAACTGTTGACCCAGAAACAAAAGCTCCTGAAGGACGCCATCGCCTCCACCAGTGAAAAGCTGGAGACCCTGAAGGAAGCACAAAAGCAGGCAAAAGAGCAGCTGGAACGCGGTGAGCTCGGACAGGACAAATACGATGCTCTGCAGCGCGAAATTGTCGAAACCGAGCAAGAGCTCAAGCGCCTGCAGGAACAGGCAGCGACCACCAGCTTGACGTTGGAAAAGATCGCAGCGGCCGGGGATAAGTTTGTAAAGGCCGGAGATAGCATTACAAATGCAGGAAAGAAAATCTCCGTAGCCTCGGCAGCAGTTACCGGCCTCGGCGTAGCTGCCGTAAAGACAGCTGCAGATTTTGATAGCGCCATGGCCAATGTGGCTGCAATCTCCGGTGCAACCGGAGACGACCTGCAGGCCCTGCGGGACAAGGCCCGCGAGATGGGTGAGAAAACAAAGTTTAGTGCATCCGAAGCAGCGGACGCCATGTCGTATATGTCCATGGCGGGCTGGAAGACCGGAGACATGCTTTCCGGTATCGAAGGCATTATGAACCTTGCCGCAGCATCCGGTGAAGACCTCGCAGCAACGTCAGATATCGTAACCGACGCACTGACGGCCTTCGGACTGACAGCGGAGGACTCTGCCCACTTCGCAGATATACTTGCCGCAGCGTCCAGCAATGCAAATACCAACGTCAGTATGATGGGCGAAACCTTCAAGTACTGTGCCCCGGTCGCCGGAGCCCTCGGTTATTCCGCAGAGGATGTTGCCGAGGCCATCGGCCTCATGGGTAATGCCGGTATCAAGAGCACCCAAGCCGGTACAGCCCTCCGAACTATGATGACTAAGCTGCAAGGTGAGCTGAAGCTGTCCGGTGAAGCCCTTGGAGAGGTCACAATCCAGACGGCAAATGCAGACGGCAGCATGCGTGAGCTATCCGACATTCTGGCAGACTGCAGAACTGCCTTTTCAAAAATGTCTGAATCCGAAGCTGCAGCAGCAGCGGAAACTCTCGTTGGAAAGAACGCCATGAGTGGCTTCCTTGCCCTCATGAACTCGGCCCCCGGAGACATTGACAAGTTGCGCAACGCCATCGAGAACTGTGACGGATCCGCTGAAGACATGGCGGCCATCATGCAGGATAACCTGAACGGACAGCTAACGATCCTTAAGAGCCAGCTGGAAGAGCTGGCCATTTCTTTTGGTGAAATGCTGATGCCCGTGATCCGCAAGGTCGTCACCGCTGTGCAGGGCTTTGTAGATAAGCTGAACAACATGGATGAAGCGCAGCGTAAAACCATCATATCCATCGGACTGGTGATCGCAGCCCTCGGCCCATTCCTCGTAATCCTCGGTACGGTAATATCCACCGTGGGTAAGAGTATGAAGGCTTACGCGACCGCAGCCAAGGGTATCAAGAAACTGATGGTAGCCGTGAAGAGCGGCACCGGCATCTTCGGAAAGCTGGGTGCAGCTCTCGGCGGGATCAGCGCACCGGTACTGGCCGTCGTAGCCGTCATCGCCGTACTGGTCGCAGCATTCACGCACCTGTGGAAAACAAACGACGGTTTCCGCGAAAATATCATTGCCACATGGACGCAGATCAAAGAGACGGTCAGCAACTTCTGCCAAGGCATCGTTGACCGGCTGAACTCTCTCGGCTTTGAGTTCAGCAGCATCACCGAAGTGCTGAAAGCAGTATGGGACGGATTTTGCAATCTGCTGGGCCCAGTCTTTGAAGGCGCATTCCGATTTATATCCGACACGCTTTCGACGGTGCTGGACGTGATCCTGAATACCGTGGACTTCTTTATCGCTGTTTTCAGTGGCGACTGGGAAGGCGCGTGGGAAGCCGTAAAGAACATTTTCAGCAGCATCTGGAACGGGCTCGTTTCGTGGTTTACAAACATCCTTGAAACCATCAAGGGGGTGCTGGATGTAGCCCTCGGATGGATTGGAACCAGCTGGGAACAGGTGTGGACAAGTGTGAAAAACTTCTTCACCAACATCTGGAACGGCATTAAGAGCTTTATATCCAACACGATCAACAGTATTTCGACCACGATTTCCAATGTCATAAACGGCATAAAAACGACGGTCAGCAACGTGTTCAATTCCATAAAGACCACGATCAGCAATATTTTCAATGGTATCAAGGACACCGCGACTAACGTATGGAACGCGATCAAGACGGCGATCACAACGCCCATCGACAATGCCAAGGAAAAAGTGAAAGCAGCAATCGATGCAATCAAGGGCTTTTTCTCTGGCCTGAAGCTGGAGTTGCCCCACATCAAGCTGCCGCATTTCAGCATTTCCGGCAAGCTGTCTTTGAGCCCGCCCAGCGTACCGCACATCAACATTGACTGGTACAAAGAAGGCGGCATCATGGCTGGCCCGACGATCTTCGGCATGAACGGCAGCAGCCTCATGGCCGGAGGCGAGGCAGGCAAAGAAGCCATCCTCCCGCTGACCGAGTTTTACACAAAGCTGGAGAGCATCCTCACCAGCAAACTGAACACGACCGGCATGGAGCGTTATCTTGCAGTTATCGCTGCCAACAGCGGCAAAGGTATCTACCTTGACGACGGAACCCTCGTCGGACGCCTGCTGCCTGCCATCGACAGTGGGCTGGCTGATTACAGCATACGCGCAAGGAGGGGTAACCGATGAGTATATACCTTGGCGCGACCATTAACACGGAGCACACCCTCCGGGACTGGAAGGCCGCCATCACCAATGCGGACATCATTTCCGTACCGGAGGCGAACACTATTATTCTGGAAGTGCCCGGCAGGAACGGAAACCTCGATCTTTCCGAAGCCCTGACCGGCGATGTTACTTACCGCAACCGCGAGATAAAGCTGGAGCTGGCAAGCAGCGTCAACCTCCAGACGTGGTACGAAAAGTGCATGCACATTTTCAATACCTACCACGGCAAGACAGTGAACGTTATTTTTGACGACGACCCTGACCACTATTATACCGGCAGAGCTTCCGTTTCCGACCCTCAGCGGGTGCGGAACGGAGGCGCTTTTATATTCACCGTAAATGCGGAACCCTTTAGATATTCCACCACAGAGAAGAACGTTACGGCGACAGTATCTACTTCCGCATCATCGGTGACAAAGACGATTACAAACAACGGACGCATGCCCGTGTGCCCGACTATCACCACGACAAAAGCCTGCCAGATGATTTCCGGAGGCATCACGTATTCGCTCCTGCAAGGAACGCAGACGATCCCGGCCTTCATCCTGACACAGGGCAATACCTCGGTGAAAATTCAGGTAAGCGGAGGCGTCACCGTAACCTTTAAGTACCGGGAGGGCTGGCTATGATCCAAATGTTTTGCGACGGCGTCCTCCTGTACGATCCCCGCAGTGCAGACTACATTGTAGCGGAACCAAAGTGCGAGTTGGAGGTAAACAAGACCGGCAACCTAACTTTTAGGATTGCGCCAACACACCCTGTATACGGGCAGATCCAGAAACTGAAATCCGAGATTACGGTATATCAGGACAATGAACGCCTCGGCGCATTCCGCGTCCTGAACGTAGAGCAGGACTTCAATAATATAAAGACCGTTAGCTGCGAGGGCGAGCTGGCCTACCTCCTCGACAGCGTCCAGCGGGCAGCCGAATACCACGATGTGACCGTGGCGGAATATTTCGCCATTGTCATCGCAAACCACAATGCGGATGTGGACAGCAGCAAGCAGTTCACAGTTGGGGCAGTAACAGTTACCGACCCAAATGACAGCTTGTACCGGATCCACAGCTACGAAAACACATGGGAGTGTATCGAGGATAAGCTGCTTGACCGGCTCGGCGGGTACATCCGCATCCGCATGGATGGCAGCACCCGGCTTGTCGACTACGTTACCAGCTACGGCAACGTAAACCCGCAAATCATCAGATTTGGCGAAAACATCCTCGATCTCGTGCGCGAGGTGCGCGGAGAGAACGTGGCAACAGTGCTGGTGCCGCTTGGAGCAGCTGACGAAGAGACCGGCGAAAAGCTTACAGTCAAATCCGTCAACGAAGGACTGGACTACATCGAGGATGCAGAGGCTGTTCAGACTTTCGGCAGAATCGTGAAGACGGTCGAGTTCGATGACGTGACCGTGGCCTCGAATCTGTTGACAAAGGGATATGCGGAGCTGGCCAAAATGAGTAAACCCACCATCACCCTCACCATGACAGCAGTCGACCTGCATCTGGTGGACGTGAACATTGAGCGGATCAAGATTGGAGACAGCATCCGTGTACTTTCGGAACCCCACGGGCTGGACGAATACATGATCGTCCAAAAGCTGCAGCTGGACTTCCAGCACCCGGAGAATTCTGTGGTAACCCTCGGAGCTGTGCGGCAGACACTTGACGGCAATGTTGGTAAACGCAAGAGTGAACCGCTGGACGCCATACTTGCGCAGCAGGCTGCCATGCAGCAGTCAATCACCGCTGTGCAGACAACGGTACAGGAATGCTATTCGGAAATCAGCAAAACCGCTGAGGAAATCCGCAGTGAGGTTTCCGAAAGTTACCTTGCTAAGAGTGCACTGGAGACAATCCAGCGTGACTTCCAAACCAGCATCACCCAGAGCGCCAGCGAAATACGCATGGACTTCACAACGATAACCAATGAAATCAGCAACAATGTAGCTGCAAATCAGCAGCTCTTGGAAGAGTACATCCGGTTCCGTGGAGCCCTCATTGAGCTGGGCAGGATAGGCAACGCCTTTACGGCAGAGCTATCCAACGAAAAGCTATCCTTCAAAGAAAACGGTCAAGAAATCGCATTCATTTCAAACCAGTCACTGGTCATTACCAATGCGGAGATCCGAAATAGGCTATCCCTCGGTACAGCAGAGCGAGGCTGGTTTGACTTCATACCCCGAACCACCGGGAACTTATCAATCCAGTGGAGAGACCCCATAACATAAGGAAGTGAGAACACATGGCAACCGGAAACAGCGGCACAATATCTATTACTGGCACCAAACAAATGAGCGCCGTTCTGTACTGGTCAGAAACATACGACGTAGCAAGCAACACACACGTCGTTAGTATTGATACCATTAAATTTAAATCCAGCAACTGGTACGGGTTCACTTACTACTTGAACGGCAGCATTTCCGTAAATGGGACGACTGTGTTCTCGTGCACTTCAAGTTCAGGATCCCATCATGTCCGAATTGAAAGCCAAAATACGGAGTATGCCATTGTCACCTCGTCTGGTTATTCGAGCCCTCCTTGGAGAAGCAGCTCCATCACCGGCAACACAGACGGAACAAAGTCTGTTGCAATTGCCTTCAACATTTCCGGATATACCATTGGTGGAGATGGTGCGAACGGCTTTAATGTCAATACGTCCAGTACTGTCGCACTGTATACGATACCGAGAAAATCTTCGTGTAGCATGGCGGCAACAACCCTCGGAAATGAAGGGACAATAAGCATAACCCGTGCGTCCAGCAGCTTCACACACACGCTTTCCTATGCCTTTGGTAATATTACCGGAACTATAGCTTCAAAGACAAGCAGCACCAGTGTGAGCTGGACACCGCCCCTGATACTTGCAAATCAGATCCCGAACAGCACCAGTGGTACGGTAACAATCACCTGCAGTACCTACAACGGAAGCACTCTGATCGGCAGCACAACCTGCACGGCGACACTGTCTGTTCCCAGTACGGTTGTGCCAACAATGACATCATTGACTGCCACAAGAGTAGACGGAACCGTGCCATCTTCGTGGGGAATTTATGTGCAGAACAAATCCAAAGCCACGCTGACGATAAACGGAGACGCTGGTAGCTACGGATCCACAATCACCGCATACAGCATTACCGGCGGAGGTTATTCTGGCACATCAAATAGCCTGACAACCGGCCTGCTGACTACTTCCGGCACGATTACATTCACCGCAAAGGTGAAAGACAGCCGAGGCCGCTGGTCTGCTGATAAGACGGTGACCATTTCCGTCGTGGCGTATTCACCACCGACCTTCGCAAATTACCTTACACAAAGATGCAACAGCAGCGGAACCGTAACAGCCAACGGCACCTATGCCAGAGGACTCATCAATTTCACTTACGCGAGCTGCAACAGCAAGAACACCATCACTGCAGCTGTGGCGTATAAGCGGAGCACGGATTCCAGCTACACAACCACCAGCGTACCGTTCACGTCAGGCGCGGCATTCGTCTTTGGCAGTGGAAACATATCCACGGACTACTCCTACGACGTCCGGTATACGCTGACAGATGCCTTCGGCAGCATAATTGTCGTGGACAGCCTGTCCACAGCCAGCGTCCTCATGGACTTCAAGGCTGGCGGAACAGGCATCGGCGTCGGAAAGGTAGCGGAAACAGATAATCTATTCGACTGCGGCATGAACGCTAAATTCAGAGGCATGGTGTCAGGCAAAGTGTTCTCCCTTGATGGGAACGACGGCATGGTTGCAAGTGACTTTAATGACTATAAAGAACTGGGAGTATTTTACGTAAGTGCCAACGACCACATGGCGACAATATCCAACCGCCCCTGTGATAGCGCAGGAACACTCTATGTGAAGAATGCCTTTAACAATGGCCAGACAAGCTCCGGCATCTGGATATATAGGCTGCAAATTTTCCTTCCGTACACAGGAGAAGACATTTACCTGCGCACGTTAACAGTCAACGACACTGCCGGTGTATGGTCATACGGCGAATGGAACGCCATCGGAAAGAGCATGGATGTGAGCCATGCTACCAGCGCGGATTCTGCTAAAAAGGACGGCAGCGGTAACACGATCACCTCTACGTACCTCAAGCTGTCTGGTGGAACTGTGACCGGAACACTAACGCTCTCCAGAACGACTGACGCGTCTGGTACGGCGGATAATAAGCCCGCCCTGATTGTAGGCAACGCTACTGGCGCTCATTTGGAGCTTGATGGCAACGAGCTTATGGCAAAAGCATCTGGCACGACGACCGCAGCTCTATATTTGAATGATGCTGGAGGTAATGTTTATATAAACGGATATAACACCTTCTGGACAACGCTGATCGGCTACGGCAGCATGTCACAAGGAGGAACATTCTCCGGAACGGTGCCCTCCGACACAAGGCTTTTCATCATCGCACTATACGACGATTCCTACTCTGCTTGGTACACAATGGCTGTGCCGAAAACCAGCTTCTCCAGCGGATCCACATTGCACCTGAAGGCTACATCCGACTATTACACCTTCAAGATCAACATGAGCGGTAACACTGCAACGTTGACCAAGTCAGGCGCTGGTACGAAGACGGTGTACTTTATAGCAATTAGATAGGAGGCAGTATGAAAGTAACCATAGACAAAGACGGATACGTCATCGACTGGGCCCTTGTTGGTGACAACGGAGGCATCGACGTGCCAGAGCCGGACGACCTTGAAGAATTCGTGATCTGCGCGACCGGATACAAGGTCGTTGACGGCCTGCTCCAAAAGGACAATACGAGGGACAAGGCGCAGCGCCTTGAAAAGCAAAAGGAAGCCCTCCGACAGCAGCGCGAAGTCGAATGCTTTCCAGTAATAAATCGAGGCTGGATATGGTATTCCGGACTCAATCTCGTTCAGTGGCTCGAACTGAAAAAATGGTATCTTGCATGGCTGAACGTAACAGAGACGCTGCGGATCCCGGAACGCCCCACATGGCTGGAAACCATGAATACATCTGCCATACCGGATCGTCCGATATGGCTATAGCGAGGTGATGATACATGTGGAGAGGAACCACCCCAACACATACGTTTACCCTTCCCGATGGAATGAGTGGTGAGGATTTTTCCACCGCGTATATCACGTACTCACAGAACGGATGCACGGTACTGGAAAAGACCATAAGCGATATGAGCATTACCGGCAATGTGATAAAAGTTCTGTTTACGCAGGCTGACACGCTTCAGTTTGAACCGGGGCCTGTACGAATACAGCTACGCGCGAGATACCCTGACGGGAAGGCAGTCGCATCCAACATAATCTCGACAACGGCGAAGGAAATCCTGAAGGACGGTGAGATATGAAGATCAGACTGACATTCCAAGAGAAAGAGGCTGAGTACCGAGTTGGCTTTGAAGCGGCTTCGGAATTCGGTTTTCTTTTTGACGAGAGTAACGGCACATCAGGCTGCATTCCTTATGATGGTAGTTATGACATTACCCCACAGCTATCCGCTCAAATCCTTGCCACCAAAGACCGTCACATGGTGGACGACCTGTTAGTCCGTGAAATTCCATACCACGAAGTCAGCAATATTCAGCGAGGCACTACAGTGATCATCGCATAATGAATTAGCAGGAGGAAAAAACATGGCAATTAATAAAGTAATCTATGGCGGGAGGGTCTTGATTGACCTGACCGGAGACACCGTAACCGCGAACAAGATATTGTCCGGATACACGGCGCACGATAAGAGCGGCGCACCCATTACGGGTACGTGTTCTTTTGACGTTAACTCGCAGGACGCAACTGCAGCTGTTGCGGAAATTCTGTCGGGTAAAACCGCATACGTTCGCGGCAGCAAACTATCTGGTACTATGCCGGATAACGGAGCCGTAACCGGCGAAATCAGCGAAAAAGGCGAAAGCTATTCGGTACCTATGGGATTTCATGACGGTGGCGGAAGCGTGAAAATAGCGGCAACAGAACAGGCTAAAATTATCCCCGGCAACATTAAAGCAGGCGTAGAAGTGCTTGGCGTCACCGGTACATATTCTGGCGAAGCGATCACGGCCCAGAGCAAGACAGTGACACCGGCCGTATCAGCGCAGCAGGTTCAGCCGGACGAGGGCTTTGACTACCTGTCTGGTGTCACGGTTGAAGCAATTCCTTACACAGAGACAGACAATTCCGCCGGTGGCAAAACCGCCACCATAGGGTAAGGCAACATGAGCATTAACAAAGTAGTGTACGGCACGACCGTTCTTGTTGATCTGACAAATGACACGGTTAGGCCGGAAAGTATGCTGCTGGGAACCCGTGCCCACGCGCGAAACGGTGATGTAATTGAAGGAACTTTGACGGGAAGTCAGAACGGGATCCTCGTCCAGCTTGAAGGAGTAATCCCAAAGTACAAAAGCGCAAAGTCGGTAACCATAAATTTGAGCGAATACACCTCGATATTCTCGCAAATCACTTCCGATCAGATTATCGTGGAGTTTACCCACCTTGACCTGTACGCCTCCGGCCTTATTCTCGGCGGCACTATTGACGCTGACATTGCTGCTTCATATGAAGCAAGTACAGGCGTCATTACTTTAACCGCAACGGAGAACATTTTTCAGAATTCAGTCAAATGCGTGGTAAACGTATACATCACCGAACAGACCCCCAGCATTATTAAACCTGAACAGCAGAAATCCATGTCACCAAGTACCGAGCAAATTACAGTAGATCCGGATGCAGGATATACTCTGTCCCGTGTAACAGTGGCACCGATAACAGGCTCATTGTTAGCCTCGTTGGACGAAGATTTCCGAGCCGGTAACATTCGGAAGGGCACCGAGCTGTTTGGTGTCACCGGAACGCTTGATACTGGTGGCGGAGGTTTTGACCCATACCCATGGCGGAATGTCGAAGTAGGCACAATAACCCCTTCGTCAAACACAACCACCCTTGTCGCAGATGAAAGTAAAGGAACCCCACTGGGACTGGTAATATCCCTCGCTGATATGCATGGCATATCCCAATCGAACAACGCAATTTATAACGCGAGCTTTTCCACAAGCACCGCAAAAGCAAATCCCGCTCACATAGTAGTCTACCAAGGATCGCTATCAGTGAGCACAAGCACAAGCTACCCAACATACAGTAGTGGAAAATTCAATTTGAACAAACAGCTAAAAGCTGGTTGGACATACAGCTATATGATCGTATATGGCTGAAAAACAACATGAAGGGAGTAAAGACAATGAAAGAATTCTGGGCAAGTACCCAGCTCGTGCTGACCGGTATCGGCGGCTGGCTGGGCTGGTATTTGGGAGGGTGTGACGGTTTGCTGTACGCACTAATCGCATTCGTCGTCGTTGACTACGTTACAGGAGTAATGTGTGCCATCGTCGACAAGAGACTGTCTTCGGCAGTCGGTTTCAAGGGCATCTTTAAGAAGGTGCTCATTTTTATTCTCGTAGGCATCGCAAACATCCTCGATACCAACGTAATCGGAACCGGCAGCGTCCTTAGGACAGCTGCTATTTTCTTTTACCTGAGCAACGAAGGAGTAAGCCTGCTGGAGAACGCAGCGCACCTTGGCTTGCCAGTCCCCGGCGCAATTAAGGAAGTACTGGAACAGCTCCACGAGAGAGCAGAACACGGAGGTAATGACGATGAGCAGAGCAAGTGAAATCGTAGCTTTGGCCCTCGGCCAGATCGGATATAAAGAGAAGGCCAGCAACAAAAACCTTGACGATCCTGCGGCCAACGCGGGAGACGCCAACTGGACAAAATACGCCCGCGACCTTGCGTCTGCGGGCTATTATAATGGCAATAAGAACGGATACGCATGGTGCGACGTTTTCGTAGACTGGTGCTTCTTCAAGGTATACGGCAAAACCGAAGGCCAGCGCATCCAGTGCCAGACCGGCCCCTACGGTGCAGGTTGCACCTATAGCATGCAGTACTACCAGCAGCAGGGCCGCTGCGACAAAAACCCCAAGGTGGGCGATCAGATCTTCTTCCGCTATAGCGGCAGCAGCGGAGCCGACCACACAGGCATTGTCGTGGAGGTCACCTCCAGCCAGATCGTGACGGTCGAAGGCAACAGCGGCAACTGCGTGAAGAAAAACACCTACGCTCGCAGCAACAGCACCATCATCGGCTACGGCCACCCGCTCTACAGTGAGACCGATACCGAGGATAAGAAGACCGAGCCCGCACCGGCACCCGCACCAGCTCCGGCAACGGAACCCACGACCGGCGAGATCGTGCTCGGCAGCACCGTGGCCTTCAAGGCAAGCGCCGAGAGGTACAACCCCAACAGCGCCATGATCCCCGACTGGGTGAAGACCGATTACAATCACATCGTCACGCAGGTGACCGTGAACGGCAAGCCCTTCACCAAGGGCGGCAAGGTCTGTGTCCTGCTCGGAAAGAAGATCGCCAAGAAGGGCGGCAGCATCGTGGCCGGTATTATGACATGGGTTGCTGTGGACAACCTCCAGCTGGTCACCGCAGCCAAGGCTAAAGATATCGTGTACACCGTCAAGAAGGGCGACACCCTGTGGGATATCGCAAAGAAATATCTTGGCAGCGGAGCCCGCTACACCGAGATCGTAAAGCTGAACAGCCTGAAGACCTCGGTCATCATCGTAGGCCAGAAGCTCAAGATCCCCACGGAGTGAGGTAACACCCATGAGCGAAAAGACAAAAGTAAAGATAGCATTCGCTGAAGCCATCCTGCAGCAGCTGTGGGTGGAAGGGCTTATTAGCCAGCAGGAACGGGAACGGATCGCCCGACGTACAGCCGAAGGCGTGAAAAACGGTGAATGTTAACTCTTTGATAACAATCGATTATTGTCTGGATATTCCGGCAATTGTCTGGTAGTTTTGTCCCTGCCAACACGGCAGGGACAAAATTTTAACGCCAATCAAATCCACCAAATCGAAGGGAGGAAGCACAAGTGGAGAACACAAGGAAGTGCAAACGAGCCGTGGCCTACGTGAGAGTGTCCTCCGGGAGCGACGCACAGATTCACAGCTTTGAATTCCAGTCGGCATACTGGCACCAAGAGCTGGACGGAAACCCGGACGTGGAGATGGTCGGAATATACGCAGACAAAGGCATTAGTGGCCGGAGCATGTACAAGCGCCCGCAATTCCTGACGATGATGCAGGACGCACGGGACGGCAAGTTCGACGTGATATACACGAAATCCATATCCCGCTTCGGACGAAACACCGTACACCTGCTGGAGGCCGTCCGGGAGCTCCGTGACCTTGGGATCGCAGTCATATTCCAGAACGAAAACATCAACACACTATCATCCACAAGTGAAGTGTTCATGACGATAGCAGCTGCGCTGGCCGAGGGTGAGCTTGAAGAGGACTCAAAGCGGCAACGCTGGTCATATCAGGACAGGTTCCAGAATGGCTGGATCAGCATCGGAACCGGCATGTACGGCTACCGGATGGTAAAGGACAATCAGCTCGAAATCGTAGAAGATGAGGCTGCAGTTGTAAGAGAAATATATGCCATGTACCTCAGTGGCATGGGAACCATAGCAATTAGCAATGTGCTGAACGACCGAGGTCTGAAGACCTCACGCGGAAACCCTTGGGGCACCAACAGCATCCTCGAAATCATATCCAATGAAAAATACACCGGTGACTCCCTCATGGGAAAGCATGTCCGTGTCAATGGAGTACACATGGACAACACCGGAGGCAGGTACTCAAAGCAGTACATGGTAGAAAACACCCACGAAGCAATCGTGAGCCACGAGACATTCGATAAAGCGCAGGCGGAGCGGGCCCGCAGGAAGAACCCGAAGATGGTCGGTGTCCAGCATGATCCCCACGACTTCACCGGCCTGATCGAGTGCGGAGTGTGCGGCATGCGCTTCAACCACAAGGTAAACAGCAGCGGCCTGAAATGGCAGAACCCTATCTGGGCCTGCCACAACCAGCTAAAGCACACGAAAAAAGCCTGTGATAACACCCGAATCAAGGAAGACGTCCTTTGCGACAAATTCGTGGAGGCTTATAACCGCTTCGTGATAGAGAGACCCTGCGGTCACTCCGTCAGAGCCATGGAGATCCGCGTGAAAACCCTGCAGGATGAAGAGCGGGACTTGGCCGGTCTCGCGCTGAAGCACCTGATCCCGGACGCTGCCTTCCGGGCCGAGCAGAAAAAACTCAAAGCTGAAATAGCAGCGCTCACGGAAAGGATCTGCGAGCAGACCAGCAAAGAAGTCACCGAGGCAGACTACACGGTGATCAGCGAATATGATCCCGAAAAAGTAAAGAAATTCGTCACGAAGGTCATTGTGCTAAAAGGCACGGTGACCTTCGTGTTCTATAACGGCGTGGAGATCACGCTGGAATACAGCAACGGCGCTCCGGGCAACAAGCCCGGCTGGAACGTAAAGGAGGCATAACCATGGCACCGGCATTACGAAGAGTAGTACGCACCATGCCGCAGATCGCGGTCGTGCAGATTGACGACACCCCGCAGGTAAAGAAAACAAAGGTCGCGGCCTACGCCCGCGTATCCACTGAGAAGGAAGAACAGGAAGATAGCTTTGAGAGACAGGTAGAGCACTACACCCACCTGATCGAGTCGAACCCCGAATGGACGATGGTCGAGGTATATAAGGATCCCGGCATTACCGGAACCAAGGCGGAGAAGCGCCCGGACTTCCTGCGCATGATCGACGACTGCCGGGCTGGCAAGATCGATAAGATCCTTGTCAAGTCCGTATCCCGCTTCGCCCGCAACACCGTGGATGCCCTGAATTACATCCGGGAGCTCCGGGACATGAACATCTCCGTGCAATTCGAGTCAGAGAACATCGACACACTGACACCCGGAGGCGAGGTGCTGCTGACGATCCTCGCAGCCATGGCGGAGCAGGAATCCAGAACCATGAGCAACAATATCAAGTGGGCCTACCAAAAGAAGTTCGAGAAGGGCGAGGTTACCATCAACACCGGCCTGATGCTTGGCTACACCAAGAATGGCAAGGACGAAGACGGTAGAGCCGTGTACGCCATTGTGGAAGAGGAAGCTGAGATCATCCGGCGCATATACCGAGAATACCTGAACGGCTCCACCGTCACACAGATCATCCACGGTCTGGAGGAAGATGGCGTCAAGACAAAACGCGGCACGGAAAAGTGGTACCACACAGCCGTAACCAGCATCCTGACAAATGAGAAGTATACCGGGAATGCGTACCTTGGAAAGACCTACAAGCCGGATGTGCTCTCCAAGAAACGGTACCGGAACGATGGTGAAAAAGCTCCCATGTACTATGCAGAGAACAGCCACCCGGCGATTGTTACCATGGAGATGTTCAATATGGTTAAGCTGGAGATGGAGCGGCGCAAGACCGAAAAGGAAAAGGCTGTCGGTAATACACGTTACACCAGTAAATACCCCTTCAGCGGGATCCTGATCTGCGGCACCTGTGGCAGCAGGCTTCGGAGGCATGTGAGGAAAACCGGGAGCGGCAAGCTCGTACCCTCATGGGGCTGCTCGAATAGGATTCTGAACGGACGTGAAGTATGTGACAGCTACCACGTAAATGAAGATGTGCTCTATGCGACGTACCACGCTGCTGTGCAGGCCATGGTCGAAGATGCCGGATCCATCCTCAGTACCCTTGAATCAGCGACAGAGAAAGAGCTGCAGCCGAGCAACAAAGCTGCGCTGGACGAAGTGGAGCAGAAAATCATAGACCTGCAGGAAAAGGTACTCGCCCTGCACCGACAGAAACGGGCGCAGGCCGTCAACGATGCGTACTACAACGCGCAGGTAAACGACTACAGCCAGCAGCTCGCAGCACTGGAAGACCGACAGCAGGCACTCCAGACAGCGGACGCCCGGTACGCCACAGTGAGGATGTGGCTGGCAGACTTCCAGCAGCACATGCAGGAAGGCGACGCCACCGACGACCGGGACGGAAAGATGATGAAATCGCTCGTCGAATCGATCATCATCTGGCCGGATCGCATGGAAATACACTTCAAATGTGGAGTGAATATCGAACAGAAATATGTGAAATGAAAGATGCCCTCGGAGCCGGACAACACCGGTAGCCGAGGGCAATTTTTACTTTGCCCGTTTTTGCCAGACAACACCCCGGAAGAACCGGAGTGCATCTGGCCCTTGACGGGCATCGATTATTATTCTGTTATTTTATATTGCCGCAGGATAGACTTTAAGTTCCTGACCATTGCAATGAGTATGTCGAATTCTTCAGGAGAACAGTCAAAAAATGGGCTGTGAATGGATTTGCTATCGTCACTGACAGCTCCAGAAAGTAATTCATCAACCGACGTGTGTAGCGCACTCGCAAGGCAAAGAATAGTATCTAAGCTGGGCGGTTTTTCTCCCCTTTCAAGACAGCTAATAAATACGCGGCTTACATCGGCACGTTCCGCCAATGTTTCTTGGGACATTTTCGCCAAGAGGCGATAAAAACGAATGTTTGCGCCTATGACATTATAGTCAATTATCAACGGGTACCCCTCCAATACAAGTGCCCGCCAAGGTTTTCGTATGTTACCTCTAATAGGAGGTTTAAGCAACTCGTTCTTTGAAGGTTGCAAGATGACAATGCAATTTGCGCCCCGGGTCTTTGCAACCTTACCGCGAATGTAACCTACAGTTTACAAGCCACGGGAAAAAGTAACCTGTGGTTTATAGAAAACTTGCAAGGTTGCAAATATACTTTTGCAAGGAAGCTCAAGAGTGCAAAAAATCATGTATATAGAAAGGTAACGAAATGAGCGATTTGTGTTCTGGTCAGCTGAAGCTGTATAGCAACATCCCAGAGACCGAAGTTGACTGGCTGTGGTATCCGTATATCCCATTTGGAAAACTGACGGTTTTAAACGGAGACCCCGGAAACGGCAAATCAACACTGATGATGAATATCATAGCCGCTGCATCCAGCGGTGGCTTCGTGCCGGACGGCAGGAAAATGAAAAAGCCAATCCATGTGATATACCAGTGCTCTGAAGACAGCGCCGGAGATACCATAAAGCCACGACTAATCGCTGCGGGTGCCGACTGCTCCAATGTGGCCTTCATCGATGAGGAATTGACAACCCTGTCCTTAAACGATGAGGTTATACGAAGGGCAATAGCAGATTTCAATGCAAAGCTGCTGGTTATCGATCCGGTGCAGGCGTACCTCGGAGAAGCAGACATTTCCAATGTCGGAGGAATGCGAAGAGTCCTGCACCAGCTTTCTCTGTGGGCAGCCCGCTACGACTGTGCGGTTGTGCTGGTCGGGCATCTGAACAAAAGGCAAAGCAGCAAAGACATATACCGAAGCCTCGGCAGCATTGACCTGATTGCTGCGGCCCGAAGCGCCATGCAGATCGACAGGACGGATGACGATCCGGATATCTTGGTGTTACGCCACATTAAGAGCAGCCTCGCATATCGAGGAAGCGACGTATATTTCGAGATAGATGAACACAGCCGGATCCAATGGCTCGAAAAGACCGAGGCAGATTCAGATATACCGTTTGATACCTCAACAAAAATAAGTAAGCAGGAACATGTGGCCAGTATTCTTATGGAAATGCTGGAGAACGGGCCGGAGAAAGCATCCGATATCCATGCGATATTTAAGCAAAAGAACATAAGCGAAAGAACTGCGAATATAGCGAAAAAAGCATTAGGAATACACTCTGTAAAAAGAGACGGAATATGGTACTGGGAATTACCGAAAGACTAACATTGCACATAAAGAGGTTATAGTTGATGTCCAATTATTCGAGCAGAGAAGAGTTACGGCAGGTATATCAGCGTGAGGATCAAGGCGAAAAAACCTTCATCCCGGCAAAGCCAAAAGCAGATTTATACGGAGGCAGTCATACATTCCGCACGTGTGCCTACTGCCGTGTTTCCACGGACAACGATGAGCAGCTGTCCTCTTTCGAGCTACAGCAGAACCATTACAAGCACCTCGTGCAGGATCATCCAAATTGGGAACTGAAAGCCATATACGCAGACGAAGGCATTTCCGGCACTTCCCTGAAGAACCGAGACCAGTTCAACGAGATGATAGAAGCCTGCAAGCAGGGACAGTACGATCTGATCGTAACAAAAAGCGTATCTCGATTTGCCCGAAACCTCGTTGACTGTATTTCGCTGATCCGTATGCTGAAGGGCTTGAAGCCCCCAGTGGGTGTATACTTTGAGACGGATAACCTGTACACGCTGGATGAGAACAAAGAATTCATGCTTTCATTTCTTGCGACATTCGCACAGGAAGAGTCTGTCAAAAAATCCGAATCCATGAACTGGTCACTGCAGCAGCGCTTCAAGGACGGAAAGCTTCTCACCCCGGCACCGCTGGGCTACGACCGGCCTAAAGATGTGACTGGCAGGTATATAAAGTATGCTCCACTCGAAGTGAACGAGGCAGAGGCCAAGATCGTAAAATTCATTTATGACGCATACCTCTCAGGCTGGTCGCAGGAAGAGATTGCAGCATTTCTAACGGACATAGGCTGCGAAACAAAGAGTGGCGCTGCCGAATGGAACAACGGATCCGTCGGATATATTTTAACAAACGAAAGGTACTGCGGGAATGTTCTCACATGGAAAACTTTCACGGCGGACTTATACGAGCATAAACACAAAAAGAACAATCAGGACAGAGACCAGTACTTATACAAAGACCGACACGAAGCAATAATCTCTGTGGAGCAGTTTGAAAGTGTCCAGACCCTGATAGAGAACCGGAAACATCACATTCGTGGCGGTCTGCCGATGATGCACGTGATTGACGAAGGCATTTTCCGTGGCTTTATCCCCATTAATCATCACTGGGTAAACGACGATCCGAACACCTATTATGACATTTCCAACAGCGTAAAACGGCCAACTAAAGCAAAAGCGATTCCGAAGAGCAGTTTCAGCGCATTCGACCTACAAGGCTATCAGGTGGTACGTGGCCAGTTTATGCAGGTCAGATATGAAGGCCCCACAATAAACATTACGAATGAACGGATTTCTTTCAATAAATTTTGTGTGCAAAAATTTGAAAATGTCGCTTATGTTCAGCTTCTCCTTCACCCGACCGAGAGGCGTATTGCTATTAGACCATGCAGCAGCACGGATGCCCACAATATTCGCTGGCGACCAGACCCTGAAAAAGCAGTATACTCAAAAACCCTTAACTGCCAGCACTTCGGGAACGCACTCTACAGCATTATGGATTGGAACCCCGATTACGTTTATAAGATTCGCGGTACATGGGCGCAGCGCGGAACCGAGCAGATCATCGTGTTTAATCTACCAAATGCAATACCGGCCATGACGGTACCGGCTGAGTCCGGCGACGAGTCACGGCAGAAACGTGTGAGCCTCTGCCCGGAAGAGTGGGCCGATGATTTTGGTGAAGAGTTTTATGAGCACACCCTTGAGAATGGCTTTTATTATATAGCGCCGAACACGGAGTGGAATTCACAGGCAAAAAGCGTTTTGGCCCCCGGCATGATGCAATTTGCTACGACGACCCCGGAACAGCTGCAGATGTCAATCAATGAATTAAAGAGAGGAACCAACGAGGATGATGGATAAGAATGAATTAGAGCGATACTTCCAGAAAAGCACGATCCTGCAAGAGCCACAGGACGATCCTGAAGAGCTGGTCAACCTCGCGGGTTATCAGGTGACAAAGGCAGAACTATTTGCACATTCCCGCGAACCGGCCATAACGATATGGGATACCAGAGTCAAATTCAATATGGCCTGCTTGCGTCGGTTTCCCGGATGTACCCACATCCAGATTCTCATTCACCCTGAGCAGAAACGCCTAATTATCCGGCCATGTGATCCGGATGCTCCTGATGCTCTGCGCTGGGCTAGAGGCGGAGGTGAAAAAGAACTGCAGAACCGCGACCTGCTTTGCAAGATATTTGCAGCAAAGGTCTTTGACCTCATGGGCTGGGACAAACAATACCGATACAAAATGATGGGAAAACCCGCCGTCTGCGATAATGAAATGCTGTTTCTGTTCAAACTAACGGATTTTGAATTGTTCGTAAGCGGGAAAAAGTCAAAGTCATACTTGCCGGGTGAATGGCGTGATTACTTCGGTACACCGGTCGAGCAACATGAGGATTCATACAAAATCAATCTGGCAGATGGTTATATCACAACAGATAAGACTTAGGAGGAAGATGCTTCATGATTAACAACATAGGCATAGAAGAAGTAAATTTGGACGGTTTCCAGATTGTACGATCCGAGATGTTTTTTCATTTCCCACGTAAGGGCGAAGCCACATGTACCGTCTGGCCAACTAGGATTTCATTTAGTAAGTTGGCCTTGACCTTGCTGAACAGCTGCGAATATGTGAGGATAGAAATAAATCCCAATACCAAGTGCTTGCTCGTTGTGCCTGTCACATCGAAGGACAAGGACAGCATCCGCTGGATCAAGGGACAAAAAGAATTCACTGTCCGGAATATGGAATCGAAGCAGTTTGGTGACATCTTGTATTCCGCGTGGGGGCTGAATCCACAGTGCAATTATAGAGCTGCAGGCAAGCTGATTTCATCCAAGGGAAAAGTGATGCTGCTTTTTGATTTCTCCGAAGCAGAGATGTGGAAATCAAAGAAAGCAGGTACAGACAGTGAATGAGACCTACATATCATTTTACCTCCGGGCGAACCGGGTGCATATCTTTGTAGACGCACTCCGAAAAATAGGCCAGCCGAAATACATCTGCTTCATGATAGAAGAAAACGGCAAGACCCTCGTGATGGCACCATACCCAAAAAAAGACTTCTATTCACACCGGGTACCGACAGGCGTTTATAACGGCAGCCGGAGCATGGAGGTATGCAGCTTGCGGCTGTGCCGGATCCTCGCTGACCTGTTCAAATGGGACGTGGACGTCTCATACCGGGTGCCCGGAACCATCATCCAGAAAAATAATATCGCCATGTTTTATTTGGATGAAGCTGAGATTATCGAGCACGATGAAATGTTCATGTATAAGGAATGAACTGGCATTTGTGTGGTATAATGGAAAAAAGATTAGGAGGGCCCGGCAGTGCGATATTACGTTATCAGCGACGTACACGGCTTTTACACGCCAATGACGGACGCGCTAAAGAGCGCGGGTTATTTCGATGATCCGCAGCCACACAAGTTAATAATACTGGGCGACCTGTTTGACCGTGGCGCGGAGGCCCCTGCACTGCAGGAGTTTGTCATCGATCTGATTGAGCGTGATGCCGTAATACTAATTCGAGGGAACCACGAAGACCTGTACGAAGAACTCGCTACGGTGGATCAGGGACAGCCGTTCAGCCACCATATCAGTAACGGCACTTACGATACAGCGCTGCAGCTTACCGGCATGGATAAGTGGATGGCTTTAATCCGTCAGTACGACTTTGCAGAGGCTGCGCAGAACACGCCATATTACAAGAGGATCATTCCCGCAATGCAGAATTACTATGAGACGGAGCATTATATTTTCGTGCACGGCTGGATCTCGTGCCTGCGCGAGAGAAACACCTATTGCTCCATCGGCAACTGGCGTAAGGCAAATGACAACCTGTGGAGAACAGCCCGCTGGCTCAACGGTATGGAGGCCAACCAGTTCGTATATGAAGACGGGAAAACCATAGTCTGCGGCCATTGGCATGCGTCCTACGGGCACACCGTATTTGAGAAACGAGGATCCGAGTTCGGCCCGGATGCTAACTTCGAGCCCTACTACGGGAGCGGGATCATCGCCTTGGATGCCTGCACTGTTGAGAGCGGGTTTGTGAATTGCATCGTAATTGACGACTGACCGTAGCTCATGAAAGAACCAACAATCGAAACAGACTATCCTATTGGCCCAGAGCACTGGGAAAAGCTGAAGCCGACAAAAAGGGGTCGGTACAGTAACGTTGACCTCACCGGTATGCGGTTCGGCAAATGGCTTGTATTGGGGCCTGAAGCATACCACGAAGAAAGCGGCTGGTATTGGTTATGCCGCTGTGACTGCGGCACAGAAAAACCCGTAAGTCAGCGGAACCTTATAGATGGTAGGACAAATAGTTGCGGCTGTACCCGAAGTGCGAACATGAAGAAAATCCGCAAGAAGACCAAAGGGCAGCACAGCAAATTCCGCACCGATCTGACCGGCCAGCAGTTCGGACGATGGACAGTGCTGGGGAAAGCCGAACACCAAGTCGGAAAGCACCCGGTGTGGGAATGCCAATGCGAATGCGGAGCGATCCGGCCCGTGGCTCATGCATCGCTGATAAATGGCCAGTCGCAGAGCTGTGGGTGCCTGCGTGTTGACATGCAAAGGCACCGGCATTATTTCGGATCATATTACCCGGACGACGCGGAGGATAAATGGCCAAGAAACCACAAAAATGAGTGACCCACAGGCGGAAATGCCTGTGGGCCTTTTCAACACGAAAACGGTGGTATAATTGAATTGAACTACTTTATCGGGCGTATCATTTTGCTGTAATTACCTACTTCCAGACACCTTTTAGGAGTAATACAGCAAAGCAACTCACCATTGCCGGTGGGTTGCTTTTTTATTTGCCGCTTGGCACCAGAACCCGAACAAAATAATTCAAATCAGCGCACGAAGTGCCGAAGGCGCTTCGAGGGTTCGAATCCTTCATCCGCTGCCAAATAAGTTGCCTGATTTGTCTACCAGATAGATCAGGCAGTTTTCTTGCTTTTAGGGCAAAAACAGCCCAAAATACTGTAAAACCAGAGAAAACCGGCTTCGGAATGGCGATCACAGCCAGACTGAGGCCGGTTTTTTGCGTTTTCAGGGTAAAAATTCCGCGCACCTTTTGGGGCAAATGCACTGAGCAAAGTAATCGGAAAAAGTTAGCGTTGGGTGGATTTGAACCACGTAACGCCTGAATGGTGGGAGAAAAATCGACAAACGGCGCAGAATTGGCGAGGTAAAATCTTGTGATTTGACAAAGAGCGTGCTATACTTTTAACTGTGTAATTATAGCCTTTGAAGATGTGGTGGATACTCCATAGTACAAAATACATTGACGAACGCTCGTATAAAACTCTTTATGCAAAATGTACATCTTTGCGTGTTATGCTGATTGCATCCTGCAAAACCGCAAAGGAGAATGTGAAATGAACATAACCGGGGCTTGACTTTTGAATTTTTCTGTTGTAAACTGTATCTGTCAGTCAGGCTGACACATGCATAGGGAGGGACAGCATTTGCCGCACGAGGAGCTGAGAGAAAAAAACATCAGGCTCGTAATCGAGAACGCCCTTGATAGTTTTTTGGAAAACGGAATAGAAAAAACCAAGGTAGCCAACGTTGCGCGCCGCTCCGGACTCACGGAGCGCTCGGTTTTTCGGTATTTTGAAACCAAGGCCGACCTCGTTTTGGCTGCGTCGCTGCTGTATTGGAACAGGATACTTGCGCTTATCGACCGTATGTCGCATGAAAATTCCGACGGCGGCACGACCGGACTTGAGGACGCGGCAAACGTGCTCGTGTGCTACTCAATGCTGTATCACCTCGACCCCAAGGGTATGCGCTTCACGCTCGACGCAGAGCTGACCCTGCAGGCAGCAGGCAGGCTGCACGAGATAAAAAACCAGCCCCCCGAGCCGTTTGAGACCTCTAGAGGCCCTATGGCGAAGGCTATCCGCAAGGGTCTTGCCGACGGCTCGATAAGCCCCGAGGTGGACGTGAAGGAGATATACTACAACTCCTACGACGCAATTCTGGGAATAATGCAGCGCCTTTCCATCGGCGGCAGCCCCAGCGCGAGAGAGCTTGATTACGACAGCAGAATGCTCCATCTCAGCGAAATGTTCGTTAAAGCGCTCAGCGGAAAATAACAAGCGAATTTCACATCCCGAGAAATCGGGATGTGTGTATGCCCGCTTTTGTCAGTTTTGCTGACACAAACGGGTAAATATAAAAATCACACAGGGAGAAGAGCCGCAATGAAAGAACTGAAGCATTTGATTTACTTTGAGAGCCTGCTGGAGGACACGAACAACGAGCTTGTCCGCAAGGCAGAGTCGGAGGGGGACTTGGCGCTCGGTTACACCTGCTTTCACGCGCCGGAGGTGCTCATGAACTTGGGCAATTGCTTCTCCGTCCGGCTTCGTGCACCGCACACCAATTCCATGGAGCTTGCAACCTATTACATGGCCAACAACAGCTGCGAGTTCGCCCGTGCGCTTTTGGAGCGCGCGCTTGAGGGCAACTACTCATTTCTCCACGCCATGATAGGCGTTGACGTCTGCGAGGCGAATAACCGCGCCATCGAGAACATGGAGATTATGCACATGCAGGGCGAGGACAAGGACAAGTTCTTCTACTGCAATCTGGACATTCCCTATTCCGACGACGAGGACTGCGTCGAGCACGTCCGCGAGCAGGTCTCCAGAAAGATTTTAAAGCCCCTGCGCGAAAACTACGGCATAGACACCTCGGACGACGCCATCCGCGCCGCCGTGAGTGAGCACAACGAGGTCTGCCGCATCCTCACCGAGATAGGCGAGCTGCGCAAGCTGGATATCCCGCCCATCACCGGCTATGAGTACGCCGTTTTGGTTTTGGTCAGCTACACCTGCCCCAAGAGACTCATCCTCCCCTACCTGCACGAGACGCTTGAGGAGATAAGAAGCCGCAAGACCGACGCCGAGAAGGACTACCGCGTCCGCGTTGTCGTTGTCGGCTCGGAGATCGACGATCCCCAGCTCATTAAGCTCATCGAGGGCTGCGGCGCACTGGTGGTCGCCGACCGCTACTGCTACGGCTCCTTCCCCGGCAGACAGGAGATCATCCTCTCCGATACCGAGGACGCACTAACGCAGGTCTGCCGCTGGTATCTGCAAAACACGGAGTGCCCGCGTCAGAGCGCAATGCACCGCGTCAAGTACCGCAACGACCACGTCGCGCAGCTTATTAAGGACTTTAACGCCGACGGCGCAATTTACGAGCAGATGAAGTTCTGCACCTACTGGTCGTATGAGCGCGTAATCGCAAGTCAGGTCATGCCCCGCGACTACGGCATCCACATGCTCTCCATCGACCGCCCCTATATTTCCGGTCAGAGCGGACAGCTTCGCACGAGAGTGCAGGCATTTGTGGAGAGCCTTGAAATAAAAAAGCTTAGGACAGCTCAGAAGGAGGAAAACTGACATGGCATACAATCCCAAAACCGGCAAAGGCTTGGGCAGATATTACGATGCCGAGCACCGCGCCTTCCGCGCCCGCGAATGGAGAGGCTTTAAGGACACCTTTTACGATTTCTTCCGCTGGCTCTACCTTTACGGCTTTATGGCCGTAAAGCTTGGCTGCCACCCCATACTCATGGTCAAATCTATGCTGCGCTACCGCTGGATGGTCTCCTACCTCACTGCGGCGCACATGGTCGACCGCCACACCATGGGTCTGCGCGGCAAGGAACTGCATTATGCTCACAACCAGTTCTTCTCCGTCCTGCATAACTCCGTCATCGGCGTTCGTGACATCATCGTGCGCGACAAAAACCTGCGCCCGAACAGCAAGCGTGCGGCAAAGCTGCGCGAGAACACCGTCATGTTCGACGAGATGACCCCGCACCTTATCATGATGGGCTTCCCCACCGTCAAGTGGATAGACATCGCCATGTTCGCCATCGGTTTGCCCTCCGAGGTCGACCAGAACGCAAGTATGTTCTACATAGACGCAATGGAGCACCTCGGTCTGCCGGCAGACGTCTGCCCAGAGCCCGCCTCCGAGTGCGGCTGCGCCGTGGTGGACGACTATCCCCGCGTCGGCAAGTGCTACTTCACCGGCACCATGCCCTGCGACGGTGCTATCTCTCAGACAAATATCCTAACTCGCCACTTCAAGGATCTGCCCTCGTTCCAGATAACTCCCCCGCAGAGAATAAATGAGCCCGAGGTACAGACCTACGCGATCAAGAACCTCAAAAAGGGCATCGAATTCCTTGAGCAGCAGTTCGGCGTAAAGTGGGACTGGGACGCATTTTGGAAAAATGCCGAGATGTACAACGAAAGCTCCCGCTGCATGATTGAAAAATGGGACGTCAACTGCACCGACTATCCCCAGGTCTGCGGCGCGGCACTTGCGCTCCAGCGCGAGTATGAGTTCCAAGCGGCCGCGTGCATGGACGAGTTCATGCTCAAGACCGACCGCAAGGTCACCAAAATGATGCTCAAGGGCTATGAAAAGGACAAGGCCACAAACGCACCCAAGCCCAAGTACCGCTGCCTCGTCTGGGCATGCCCCGCGCATTATTACACCAACTTCACCTATTGGACTCAGCACTGCTGGGGCGTCACCTGTGTAAACGACATGGAGGCAATGCTCAGCTACCTGCCCATCAGCACCGACAACAAGGATCAGGCGCTTGCCGACCTCGTTCGCTGCTATGAGAGAATGATGATGCGCTCCCACACTAACGGAGGTTATGTAAACCTGCTCGACGAGTGCTGGAAGATGTGCGAGAAGTTCAACGTCAACATCGTCATCATGTACGACCACGTTTCCTGCAAAAACGTCGGCGGCCTGCACGGTCTGTTCGAGGATCAGGCACGCGAGCGCGGCATCCACCTCATTTGGATACCCCACGACGTTATGGATCCGCGCACCGTATCTCGCCGCGAGATGCGCGAGGCATTCAATCAGTACATGACGACCGTCCTGCGCGAGGAGCCCCTCGACCCGACGCTGCTCGATTACGAAGACAATCTCAGCTGGTAATTTAGGAGGAAATAAAAATGGCTTGGTACTGGATAGTTTTAATAGTTCTGTTCACTCTGCTCTGTCTGCTGTTTCTGGCATACATGACCAACGCGGACATGAAGCTCATTGAGAAGCTGTACGACGCTCTCATCAAATACCACGACAGCAAAACCGTGGAAGAAAAAATCTGATATGAGTCAAAGGCGTTGTCTCAAAACAGCAGAAAGGCTGTTGAGAGGCAGCGCCTTCAATGATATCCGTTCCACGCGGAAAGGATGATTTATCATTGTATCGCGGCATACCATCCCCTCTCGCGCTCGCTCCATGGGGTTTTGGACAGTTGTTGCCGGCGGTATCATTTTCGTCATGTGAATTCTGTAATGAGCAGAGGAATGTCTTATCTGTATCCTTACATCCTTTTATCTTTAGAAAAAGACATTGGAGTACGAGATATACTCAGTTTGCTATGATATTGGCTGGTGTACTTTTGGGGCAAATACCCTGCCTCTACGCACCGTTTGGGGCAAATACAGCAAAAGCAACTCACCATTGTCGGTGGGTTGCTTTTTTATTAGATGCTTGGCACCAGAACAAAATAAAACTCAGCTCACAGAGCGATGAGCTGAGTTTTACGGTTGGCACTTTCCGCACGGAGAATATCCGGAGGCAATTGCCTCGTCGCGCGTTTGAAACCATACGCGATTATCCTCGGATATGCGCGAGGCAGACGAACAGTGGGGCAGATGAAACTTATCCGACTTTGTGCTCGCTGTGTAAGCGCCCTGAGCAGCCGCAGGGGACGGCGGCGCTTCAGACGGTATAGTTGCCGGCTCACCGGACACAGGGGCTACCGTGACGTGTACCTCGCCTGTGCCGCCTACAGGACTGCGAGGCGGAGTAAAGCACCAGCCGGCAGCTGATATCGCCAGAATGCAGCAGCATACGGCGGCTTGGAAAACGTGCGCCTTTCTTCGTTTCGCAGCTGCCAAAACGGCAAACGCGACCGCAGCCGCTGCGGCGACTATTGAAATTGCTGCAAATAATATCTTCATGACAATATAATATATCCGCATGCAAAATATGTCAATGTTTGCGTATAAAAAATGCTTTCCGAGAGGAAAGCATTTTTTAATATCATGCGTTATGCTCTTTAATATTGCGGTTTATAATGCGCATCTCGCCGATTATGAGAATTGCGACAGTCACGGCCGCAAGGCAATCGCCAACGGGGCCTGCGTACAGCAGACCGTCAATGCCCATGATGCCCGAAAAAATGTATGCACAGGGCAGGAAGTAGAGCAGCTGCCTTGTCAGAGTGCAGATCATTGCCTTGGTCGGCTTGCCGATAGACTGGAAGAAGATACCCGAGGGGATGAGGAAGCCGACGAGGAAGATAACACCGAGGAAGATGTGGAAGCACTTGAGGGCAAACTCGTTGTACAGTTCGTTCTCCTGTCCGAAAATATTGATAATTTCCTGGGTGAAGAACTGGAAGCAAGCCCAACCGATCACACCCACGATAAGACCTACGATGATAGTTCTTAGATATGTTGCCTTAACGCGGTGAAAGTTTTTCGCGCCGTAGTTATAGCCGACGATGGGCTGACTTCCGATGCCGAGACCGACCATAACGCTGACGATGATGGAGTTGACCTTCATTACTATGCCGAAAGCGGCGAGAGGGATGTCCGGACCATAAATGCTTTGTATGCCGTATTTTACGGTTAGATTATTTACGCAAATAACTACTATGGTCGAGCCAAACTGCGTGAAAAAGCTCGAAATACCGAGCGGCAGAAATGAAAACAGAGTGTTTTTTCTGATAATGGCGTATTCGCGCTTGAATTTGATGCCCTTGAGACGCGGAATGTATGCAACAGCGAGCACGAAGTTAAGCACCTGACCGATTATCGTTGCCCACGCGGCGCCCGCAACGCCCCAGTCGAGGCCGAGCACGAACCATGCGTCGAGCACAACGTTTAAAAGACAGCCGGATATGTTCGATATCATTGCGTAGCGCGGATTGCCCTGCGCTCGGATAATGCTGGTTACCGTCATGCTTATGCACACAAACGGTATGCCGATGAGGGTTATCCGTGCGTATTCCGTCGCGTATCTGAACGTTTCCTCCGCAACCTTTGTTCCGCCGCAGAGATTTAGCACCGGCGTGAGCAGAAGCTCCATCGAAAGCGTTATGAAAAGACCGGCCAGCAGCGATATCGTAATGCCGTTGCCCATCGTGCGCGCGGCCTCGTCATAGTTTTTCTGCCCGAGCTTCAGGCTGAAATACGCAACGCAGCCGTCGGCGATAAGCGTGCCGATCGCCATTGCGATCGTGACAAGTGGGAAGGTAAGGTTCGTTGCGGCATTGCCGTACATACCGACACCCTGACCGATAAATATCTGGTCAACTATGTTGTATATCGAGTTGACTACCATAGATGCGATAGCCGGCAGAGAAAACTTAAGCATCAGCTTGCCGATAGATTCGTTTTCAAACATGGCAAGCGAATTGTTCTGGTTCATCATATCACCTGTATCTGATCTAAAAATTCAAACGGGGATAATTATAGCATAGTATATATGTATTGTAAATGTATATAAAATTAACATTTAAAATTTGTATACAATGCATCAAAATTACTCCTCATGAGCCTCACGAATGAACTGGTTTATCGAAGCGCCGAGCAGAATTATGTACATGCACCAGTACATCCACAAAAGCGAGATCACGATCGTTGCAAGACTTCCGTAGGTCGAGTAGTTTGCGTAGCGTATAAAAAGCGAAAACAGCCATGTGAACAAAAGCCACGCGCCTGCCGCCGCGGCAGCGCCGGGCATAAGGTGAAGAAGCTTGATCTTAACTCCCGGAACACCCTTATATATTGCGAGAAAAACGATCGCCAGCATCAAAAACGCAACGACAAATCGCAACTCCAGCAGCAGCGACAGCGCAGGCGACACGGCAGGAAGATGCGTGTTTATAAGATCATATATCTCCTTGCTGAATACCATCAGAGCAAGAACGATTATAGCAATGGCGATCATTCCGACAGTATAGAAGCATGCAATAACGGTGCGTCTGAAAAACGATGAGTATTTAGGCGAGTGGAAGATATCCTCAATGCCTCTTATCAGTGTAAAAAATGCGCGGCTTGAAAGCCATATTGTAAACAATATTGAAAGCGGAAGAACAGCGCCGGAGGCAAAATATATATCAGCGACGACCGATTCGATTATTGCTTGCAGAGCATCGGGCATATAGCGTTCAACGGCGTCGAACAGCGTTTCCTGTGAAAGTCCCGTGTAAGGGATTATCGCCGTGAGCAGCGCGACAAAAGGAACGAGAGACATAAACATATAAAATGCACTTGCCGCAGCATGGGCGTTTATGTTGTCCTCGCTTATCTCGGTCATGAACTTATTTATAGTGTTGAAGAACTTTTTCATAGAACCTCATGAAATTACCGCCCACAAGGACGGTAATTTTTCAGCATATTAAAGTAAGCCTATCAGCAAGATTGGCAATTTCGTGCTTTTCCGAGCCTTTGCCGAGTTCGCCGTCGAGCGACCAGTCAAGTCCCTCGGGCGAGCTTATCTTCACGGAATCGGCCTGGAAAAAGTCGAGAAACGGCGAGGAATAATCCTGCGTGAAAACGCCGAGCAGAATGCTCTGGAAATCAATAAGCGTCCTCGGCTCGTGAACGAGCAGAATCTCAAATTTGCCGTCGCCCGTGTCAACAACGGTTTTTGGCAGCGTGATGGTTCCTGCGACCGATGTCGAATTGCATACGGCGCCGAAAATATAATCACCCTCACATGTGAATTCGCCCACGTCAAGCTTCAGATGATGAGCCTTGATCTTTGGCAGATCCTTCACGGCGTCGAGCAGATATGCCGAATGTCCGAGCATGTTTTTGAGGTTTTGCGGTGTGGTGTACGACAGCCAGGAGAACGCACCGAACGCTGCAACATAGGAAAAATACTGATCTCCGAACTTGCCGATGTCGATCTTCTTGGGTTTTCCGGAAATTATGTTCTGTGCGGCCTCGAGCATGTCGGAGGATATGCCGTGGCAGGCTGCAAAATCGTTTGTGCTGCCGGATGGAATATATCCGAGCGGAGTGCGGCAGTCGCCGCGGATAATGCCGGTTATGACCTCGTTGAGCGTACCGTCGCCGCCGATGCAGACGATGAGGTCAAACTCGCTGCCGTAAAGCTGCGCAAACTGCGTTGCGTCGCCGCTTTTGCCGGTCGGGAAAACCGTCACGGCGTAGTCGCTTTCGGAAAAGATTTTAATTATATCGGGCAGAAAGCGCAGGGAGGTGCGTCGGCCCGAAACCGGATTTATAATAAGCAGAAGTTTTTTCAGCTGGGAAAAGGTTTTCATCAGAATAATACTCCGTTAAGATCAGATGATTCCTGCAATCAGAAGGCAGAAGTAAGCCGAGGGAATAGAGAACAGCAGGCTGTCAACTCTGTCCATAACGCCGCCGTGACCGGGGATAAGGTTGCTGTAATCCTTGAGACCTGCCATACGCTTTATAAGCGATGCGGCAAGATCGCCGACCTGACCGAAGCTTGAGCAGACAAGCGCAGTCAGCACACAGGCGAGGCAATTGACAGAATACCACTGCTTGAGCACGAAGAAAAGTATAATTCCTGCAATTACGGCGCTTATAGCACCGCAGACGCTGCCCTCGACGGTCTTGTTGGGGCTGACTTCGGGAGCAAGCTTATGCTTTCCGAATCTTTTGCCGCCGAACAGCGCGAAGCTGTCACACACCCAAGTGGATATGCAGGCGATAGCGAACACCGGGATCCACACGCTGCTGTCC